>Ga0172379_10000164_pt1 | contig 181864 bp, 159 predicted proteins | sample GrowelOW334metaG_FD_119756 | JGI IMG/M metagenome (GOLD analysis project Ga0172379, IMG submission 119756) | Groundwater microbial communities from an aquifer near a municipal landfill in Southern Ontario, Canada - Groundwater well OW334 metaG | ecosystem: Environmental > Aquatic > Deep...
ACCGCGGCCGAAACTCTGCTTCCCGGCTACACCTTTACCGGTTTCTCCGGTGACTGTGATTCCAAGGGTGATGTCACCGTAGCTTTAGGTGAATCCAAGACTTGTACCTTAACCAATGATGACATTCCTCCTCAACTGATAGTCATCAAACACGTAATAAACGGAACTGTGGGGACACTCTCTGCATCTGATTTCACCATGGATGTAGCCGGGACAAATGTTTCCGACCCTTCTTTCCCCGGAGTTGAGAATCCCGGTACTACAGTTACTTTGGATGCCGGAAGATACGAAGTGACTGAAACAGGCGGAGCCGGAGCTTATATTTCTGATTTCTCGGCTGACTGCGTTGGCACCATCGCAGTGGGGGAGACTAAAACCTGTACCGTTACTAATACCCGTAAATCAAAAGTCATTGTAACCAAATACAACGATATTGACGGAGACGGGATTAGAGATCCGGGTGAATCTGTTCTTCCTGGTTGGACAATGTTGTTAACTCCTAACCTTCAGACTTTTGCCCCCACCCCCATCTCTGTAGTAACTAACGCACTCGGTCAGGCCGTCTTTGATAATCTCAATTCCGGTCCGTATCTTCTTAGTGAAACCCAGCAGCCCGGCTGGCAGTTAACCGGAATTTCCTGTGATGACCGGGAAGAAGAGTTTGCACTTACCGCCTTGCTCCTGGACAACGTTGCCAATTCATATCCTCTGCGAATTACCTCTCAGCAATTGATCAACTGTGAGGTCGGTAACCAATATCAAATTCCCAGACTGGAGATTTCCAAATCCAATAATGCCACCGGGGACAAAAACGGCGGAGACAACGTGCTCTACACCATTACTGTTCGGGCCTTCGACAGTCTTGCACATGACGTCCTGGTCACGGATGTTCTGCCGCCCGGATTTACCTACCGTTCCGGTTCTTGGACGGCTTCATCTTCAAACGGTACTGACCTTAAGGGTAATGGCACAACTTCCGAACCGAGCTACTCCCCGCTGGGCGTCTGGAAGTTAGGGGATATGGCTCCCGGAGACATTGTCACCTTAACTTATCTGGCTGACATCTCCGGCAGTGTGCTGCCGGGTGAATACAAAGATTTGGCCTGGGCCAAGGGGACCGATACTCAGGGCGGCCTGGTCTTAGCTGCAGCCGTTGATCCGGGCTATCTGTCTGAAAATTATGTCCGTACCATCGTTCGCATCGGTGGCGGGTCATCCGTTACCGGCTCTTACGAAGTAAAGGTCGGCGGAGAGGTTCTGGGCGCCTCTACGGAGCTTCCTGCTACGGGTACTCCCAATGGACTGACTCTGTTGGCTTTAGCCTTCATTCTGCTTGGTTTGACTAATCTCGGTTTTGGGTTATATTTCAGGAGAAAACATGAATAAATCCAAGCTTTTATCCTTCCTAACCACTATTTTTGCTAGCTTCGTGGTCTTGACCACCTCGGTCTTTGCCGCCGACACCCTGTCACTTCAGGTCAATCAGCCCAAATCCCCGACTAATCAGCGGGCGTTTTACCTCTCATTTGTGAGTTTGGACATTTCCGGCCGCACTATTTCGGTCGAATGTGCCAAAAAAGGTCCGGGTGAAGGTGGCTTTACTCCGGTAGGTTCCGCTGTTTCTCTTCCGGCCGGCGGTGGTTCCGGTTCCTGCTATATTCCTGAAAATCAGGTTAACACTGCCGGTAACTACGAATATCGGGTAACTGCCGCTGCTGGTGGTGACAGCAAATCAGCTGTTGTTGTCCTAACTTATTCCAACAATAACCCTTCGGCTCCTTCAGATTATCGTAAGGAAGAATTGAATGACTGTGACTACCGTATTTCCTTTAGAACCGGTGACGGCACCGATCGGATTGAGGTCTATCGTTCTGACAGCACCTCCTTTTCTGCCGACTCCGGCACCCGGGTAGCCGGACTCAATATCGGTAGCAACCAAAACGGCCAGATTACCAATTCCGTTCCCAATTGCCAAAAAACTTACTATTTTGCTATCCGGGCTTTCAACTCCGCCGGAAATGCCTCAGATATCGTCGGTGACCGGGAAATCTATACCGTAATTGTTAATCCCACTACCGTCATTCAGCATGGTCCGATTCCGGTGACTACCGGCACGGTTAAGCCGCAGGTTTTAGGCGAAGAGACCGACACCGGCACTATCTCCGGTGAGACTTTAGGTCCCACTCCCGAAGTTGCTGGCACTGCCGACGCATCGGGCAGCCTGTCTCTTACCGGGATTCTCAAGTCCCCCGTGACTTGGTTAGTTGCTCTGGGCCTGGCCGTACTTCTGGTCCTTTTCCGTCGCAGAAATCAGCAGGATAATTAACCTGCCTATGTCAGCTTCCTCCCATTCCCGGCTTTCCAATTTCTTTTTCATCTTCGGAAGTTTATTTCTGTTTCTGGGCCTGATTTTAGCCGCCAAAATCTATGTTCCGCTTTTATTTCAGGAAATCCGTTACGACTTAACCCAGTCTCTGCCGGTTACTACTACGGCCGTCTCTGAATCCCCTAAAGAAGTTGCCCCGCCTGATCCGAATTTTAGTATTTGGATTCCTAAAATTTCCGCTCTGGCTCCGGTAGTTCCTGACGTTGATCCCTACGATTCAAAAATTTATCAGCAGCGTCTGACTAAAGGTGTGGCTCATGCCAAAGGTTCGGCCTATCCGGGTACTTCCGGAAGTACGTTTTTGTTTGCACATTCTGCCGGCAACCCCTTAGAGGCCAGTCAGTTTAATGCCGTCTTTTATCTTCTTTCCAAACTCCAACCCGGGGATGAAATTTTCCTGTGGTACTTTGGGGCTAAGTACTCTTACCGGGTGACGGAAAAGCGTTTGGTTTCTCCTTCGGCCGTAGATTACCTTTCCGGCTCCGATAGTTCATCACTCATTTTAATGACCTGTTGGCCGCCCGGAACTACCCTGAAACGGTATTTAGTTTTTGCCGAATCTCAGACTCTGCCCTAATTAGGATTTCTTCCCGCCATAGAGGAGATTTTTCTCCTTCAGACGATTGACAACTTGCTTCAAATATCAGCATAATGACTTGCAATGTCCCATTTCCGTCACTTGTTTGTTCCTCATCAAAGTAATAATCAGCGGGCCAAATTGATCCACCCCAGTTCCTTAAGTCTGATTATTGGCATTTTTGCGATTTTTCAGATTGCTGTCTCTCAATTTGCGGCTAAATATCCGTTTATTTTAGGGTATGCATCCCAAATACCGGTTTCGGAAATAGTCGTACTGAGTAATCAGGAGCGTTTGTCACATGGTCTGACATCGCTGACTTTGGACGACAAACTTTCCCAGGCTGCGGCTAAAAAAGCTGCGGATATGTTTGCTAAGAATTATTGGGCGCACGTTTCTCCGACCGGTACTCAACCCTGGTTTTTCATTACTGAATCCGGCTATTCATACCGCTATGCCGGTGAAAATTTAGCCCGGGATTTTTCCGATCCGAATTCCGTTGTTCAGGCCTGGATGAATTCCCCGACTCATCGTGATAATTTATTAAACTCCCGCTATCAGAATATCGGCGTAGCCGTAGTCGACGGTGTTTTAGAAGGGCGGGAAACTACTTTGGTAGTTCAGATGTTCGGAACTAAATTATCCAGCGCCCCGGCGGTCTCCGGAACTTCAGCCTCCATTTCGGTTAAAGCTAAAGAACCGGAAAAAGTTGTTGCTCTGGCTCAGGCAGTCAATCCGACTGTAGTTCCGACCCTGGCCCCGACTCCTCTGCCCGAGGAGAAAATTCCCGTTTCCTCCGCATATCTGGCCAGTGTTTCCAACCCGGTTTCCCCGTATGATCTTACCCGGTATATTTCTTTAGGTTTGTTACTCTTGCTTTCGGCGGTTCTGGTTATTGATATTATTGTAGTTAACCGGCGCAAAATCGTCCGCTGGACCAGCCGGAGCCTGGCGCATTTGATCTTTATCCTCATATTAGCAATAGCTGCCGGGAGTATTTTGAGGGGGCAAATTCTTTAATATGGCTAAAATATCTTTCGAAAAAGATTTTTCCAAACATCCGATTCATTACTTCACCCTGCTTTCGGTGATGTTGGTTGGTCTCTGGGGGATTTTTTGGTTCAGTTTCCAGCCGGCGATGCAGATGTCTATAGTTATCAGTCTTGCCATAGCTTATGTAATTTGGGGGATTGTTCATCATCGTGAACATCGGGACTTGCATATTAAGATAGTAATCGAGTATATTCTGGTCGCCCTGTTTGGCGTATTAGTTTTTGGCTCACTTTTGTTCAGAACTTGAAACACCGACTTTTTTTAGCTATTGATATCCCGCCCGAAGTTACTCAGCCGATTGTGAGTTTGCAGCAGTCCCTTGAGCGGCTGGGTCAGCCGGTGATTTGGGAACCGGAAGAAAAGCTCCATTTAACATTAAATTTTTTAGGTAAGGTCGACAGTGACCAGCACACTTCAATTGTTAGAATTATTTCGGCAACAGCTTCTCAGACCACCGGTTTTTCCTTAAAACCCGCCTTTTTGGAAACATTGTATAAAAAACATGAGACTTCTTATATCTACCTGGATGTTTCCGGTCAATTGGATCTGCTTAACGAATTACAGGAGAAACTTTCAGACGGTTTTTCCCGAATGCTTATTGCTCAGCCGCGTAAATATTTACCCCATATCACTGTCGGAAAGCTGAAAAAAATGGACCCGGTCATGACCAAGTCGGTTCTCCAGCGATTCGGGGATATGGAAGCTCCCGTTTTTCCGGAATTTTTTGTTAATCATCTCACCCTTTATGAAAGTCTCCTTAGCCGGGCCGGTAGCCATTACCAGAAAGTCGACACCTTCAGGTTAGGGTAAACATTTTGTTTCCCGGGATGTCCCCGTCCTTTTACTCTGTTTCCGGATTAATTACCCTTCGTGAGATTTCAGCCCCCTCCTGCAAGGAAATTATTTCGGCTCGGGTTGGGCAGGGGATTTGTAAACGGATTTCCTCCAGGTGTTAATTTCTTTGTGGTTTCCGCCTAAAAGTACTTCCGGTACTTTCCAGCCTTTATATTCTTCCGGTCTGGTATATTGCGGATATTCGGTTTCTCCTTCATTATTATGCGACTCTTCCGTCAGTGATTCTTTATTTCCTAATACTTCCGGCAGCAGCCTGGCCACGCTGTCCACGATCGTCATTGCCGGGATTTCCCCGCCCGAGAGGACGTAATCTCCGATGGAAATAACTTCGTCAGCCAAGTGTTCGTGTACCCGGTGGTCTATCCCCTCATAGTGTCCGCACAGGATGATCAGGTGTGTGGATTTTGCCAGCTTTTCAGCCTCTTTTTGTGTATACCGTTTTCCCCCGGCATCGGTTACCAGTATTTTTGCCTCCGGAGTTCTTACCGACTCAATCGCTCTGTCGATAATATCGACCCGCATCACCATTCCGGCTACGCCGCCGTACGGCCGGTCGTCAACCGATTTGTAATTATCAGTGGCAAAATCCCGCAGATTAACAAAATTTATCTGTAATTTTTCCTTATCTATCGCCCGTTTGATAATTGATTGCGAAAAGGCCCCGGCAAATGTTTCCGGAAACAAGGTCAGAATGTCTATTCTCATGCTTTAATTTTACACTACAGTTGATTCAAAAAGCTCCGATTGCCGGACCTTAATGATTGTTAGTGCAATTTTTTCGGATTGGAGCGATAATTAAACCATCTTCATGAAAGTTGTCATCATCATCCCGACTTATAACGAACGGAAAAACACTGAGGATATGATTCAGGCCTTGGCCGGGGTGATACCGGCAGTTAAAGATCATGACGTGCATGTGTTATATGTGGATGATTCCAGCCCGGACGGCACGGCTGAAGTGGTTAAATCGGCAATCAAAAAGTATTCCTGGCTGCACCTTTTGGGTGGCAGTCAGAAACAGGGTCTTGGGGTAGCTTATGCCCGGGGCATGACCTATGCCATGAAAGAGATGTCTGCAGATTACCTGATGGAATTTGATGCCGACTTTCAGCACCCTCCTCAGGATATTCCCAGACTGATCGCTGAAATTAACCGGGGCTACGATTACATTATTGCTTCCCGGTATGTCCCCGGGGGTTCCGTTCCGGCCAATTGGACTCTGGATCGTAAACTGGTCAGCTCTGTCGGTAATCTGATCGCCAGAGTCGGTTTGTTAATTCCCCGCGTCCATGACTGCACCGGTGGTTTTAAACTGTCCCGCGTCAAAGGCTTTATGGACGGATTTGATTTTTCCACTCTTTTGTCAAAGAAGTTCGCCTACAAAATCCACCTCCTGGCCTATATGGTGGTAACTAAGCACGCCAAAGTAAAGGAAGTGCCGTTCAGCTTTGCCAATCGGAATGCCGGTGATTCGAAATATTCCACCAATGAAATCAAGGAATCCCTGCGGGTGATTTTCATGTTCCAGTATCAAAATCCCAAATTACGGAAATTTTTTAAATTCGGCGTTGTCGGCGGTTTCGGATTCATCATTAATTTTCTCGGTCTGAGGTTTTTTAACGGTGCTTATAAAGGTTTATCGCTTCCGATCGGAGTAATAAATTTTCTCGCTAATGCGACCGCCTCGGAAATTTCCATCATCTCAAATTTTATTTTTAATAATCTCTGGACGTTTAAATCGGAAAAAATTACCCGTTTAACGGAAATTCTCTCCAAATTTGTTACCTTTAATGTCTCCTCAGTTGTCGGCGGGATACTGGTTCCCTCAGCCATTATCGGTTTAGGTACCCAGATTTTCGGTGATCAGTATCGTTATTTGTTCCTGGTTCTGGCCGTATTCGGATTTACCGTGCCATATAACTGGTTTGTCTACAACAAATTTATCTGGAAACGCAAAAAATAATTCCGGTCGGATTGACTTAAAGCAGCGGGGCCCAATTACCTACATCTAAGACATTGTTTTGGACGAAATTTAAGGTATACAGATACATTGGTATCAGAATCAGTAAAGTTGCCACGCGGACTTCTTTCCTGTTCCAGATTTCTGCCCAACCCATGGCAATTATCGGAATAAGCGGCAGACTGTATCTGGATATATCCCGGTGCGATACAAATAAAATTGACAGGTAAAAAATTGCTCCGAAAATTCCCCATACCCGGTTTTTCTTCAGCGCTGCATAAACTCCCAATCCGCCCAGTAGGTATATCCAGATGATGTCTTCTAACCAAAAACTTCCTACCCATGGCTGAGAGCTGTCAAATATCCTGAATGGCAGCAATCCTAAATGAATATTGTCGCCGGTGTGGAAATATGCCCAGAAATCTCCGGTTCGCAGAAAATAAAAATAAAATAATCCGCCGATTGCCGCCGGAAGTATCGACAGCGGCCACATTTTCCAGTCGATTTTTTTTGTTTCCAGAATTTTTCCTAAAGCAGCGATTGCGTAAGCCGGAATCAGCAGTACCCCGGGGGATTTTGTCAGAATTGCCGCACTGCCGAATATTGCCGTCAGCCAATATTTTTTCTGCGTAAAACAATACAGTGACCAGACAGTCATCAGAATAAAAATCGTTTCCGGGCTGCCGACTGATCTGACTGCCCACATTCGCGGCCAGAAAAACATTGTAGCTAAGGCGATCCAGACCGGATTACTCCATCCGCTTTTACTGGCAATTACGTACATACTTATTACTAAAGCTACCGCTCCGATTAGATTTACGGCCACCATGGCTTGCAGATAATCCAACCCCGTTTTAGCCGCCAGAGAGATGAGCAGGGGATATAGCGGTAAATGTGCCGGATAATACTCCAGCGGTAAGTTAAATGAAAATTGATTTCCCAAGGATTGTTTGTCGTACCAGGTTTTGGCCACAGCCACATAATATGGCCCGTCGTAATTTCGGTATATCGTTGTCATTCCCGTCATTATCCAAATACCGAATGTACTGACAGCCGTCAGACTTCCCAGAATCAGCAGTTTATGCCATCTTTTCATTTTGCTTTTTAAATATTAACACCAAGCCGGAGGCCAGACCAATTAAACTTATGGCATCACCGATTTTGTTAACAATCGGTTCTGTCAGTTTGCTTTCAACCGTGTGGACTCCCGGTCCGACTTCAAACGCCAACGTTCCCTGGCTTAATTCATCGTATGGGTCGATCAATTTGGTTTCTTTTCCGTCCACAAACACTTTCCATCCCGGCCAGTAATGTGTTTTGTCATTAATTACGGCGGTTTCCTCAACCTTTACTTCAAACTTATGATAATTGGTTTTCCAGACCAAATTTTTTACTCCGGCTAAACCGGATTGAACATTAAAAAAAGTATACGGATTTGATTCCTGCATAATGACGTGCCACTTAGGTGTTTCTTCCAAAAGCATGGTTAGTGTTCCCGGATATCCGATGGTTTTATTTGTATCCGGCAGATCTGTTTTGGGATAGTAGCGGCCTACCTGCCAAAACCCCCGGCTGGAAATTAATACCAGTGCGATGACCAAAACCGCAATCCCGGCTTGTCTTTTTGTCTGTGATAATAAATATCCTGTCGCAAATCCGGCTCCCAGGTTAACAATAAATAGCAGCCGCCAGGGGAATTGTAGGGCCCGTAACGGGGTAACAATTTTCCATACCGGCAGCGATATTGGCAGCATCATAAATATGGCCCCTAAACTTAAAACCAGGAAAAACAGTATCAATTTTCGGTTCTTCTTAAATTTAGCTGCTGCAATCCCTGCTCCGATCAGTACGGCGATTGCCGTAAACCCGATTTGCACCGACATCGGATCCTTATGGGTTTCCGCCACGGCCGCAAATCCCCAGGGCGAATATATCAGTTTTGACAGACTCACGAAGTCCTGTTTTTCCAGGAAGAAATTTTCCATTTTATCCAGATAAGTCAGATTTTTGTAAGCCACGGCCGGAATGATATAAAACGCGCTGATAACATAACCCCAGATAATTGTCGGGATTATGGCCCTCGGCATCCGGTTAATTACCGCATATGCCGCCCAAATAACGGAAAATACCAATCCGTAAAACTGATGGGAGAGAATTACTGCGGCTATTCCGATTGCGGCTAAGGCCATTCTCTTTCCGTCTGTCTTAACTGCCGCTCGGTCCAGTAGATAAAACGATAAAGGTAAAAGTGCCGAAGCCACGGATTCGCCGATCGCCCCTCTCACGTATACATTGGCGAAATGATACGGTGCCAGTGCGTACACTATTCCTCCGGCCAGTCCCGGCCAGAAGCCGAAACGGTTTTTGAGCCATAAATAGGTAAAAAAAGCCGCTGCCGGAAAAGTAGCTGCCATAACTAATTTAAACGCCCACAACGCATCCATTCCGGTCAGCATGGCGGCGGATGTCAGTCCGAACGGCAGTGAATAAGTAAAAGTAAAAGTGGGTTGTCCCAATCCGTAATCCAGCCTTTTTGCCCAGCGCGGCGGAAAATGGCCGTCTGTTAGGGCATTAAAATACTCCTCAGTCTTAAATACTGCCGATTCGGTATCGTGTCCGCTGATCATTCCGATGTGCCTGAGAGCCTTGTATGCCGGAAACGTCAGAATTACTAAGCTGATAAGGACCAATAACTTTTTCACTTGAGAAGATTATAGTATGATTGGCAGTATGAAGCTTGGCTTGTCAGTTGTCATTCCCGCCTATAACGAAGAGGAAAACACCGCCGAATGTCTGACCACTGTTCATAAAATTCTCAAACAATCCGATTACGACTGGGAAATAATTTTTGTTAATGACGGGTCAAAAGACCGGACCGGTGAGATCGCTAAATCTTTCCTACCGAAGATCAAACACCTGAAGATTGTGGAAAATAAACCCAATCGCGGCTACGGAGGTTCTCTGAAAGCCGGATTTGCCAGGGCCACTAAGGAGTTCATTGCCTTCACCCCGGCCGATAATCAGTTTGATTTTTCCGAAATTCATAAATTGGTCAGGCTCCAGCAGGAAACCAACGCCGATATTGTCAGCGGTATCCGGTTAGGCGGCGGCGTCGATCCTTTTATGCGCCGGGTCAACCGGTTCGGTTGGAATTCAATTGTCACCCTGCTTTTTGGTCGTTTAGCTTCAGACGTTGATTGTGGTTTCAAACTTTTTCGCCGCAGTATTTTGGAAAAAATCAGCCTGACTTCCAACGGGGCATTGATAGACACGCAATTATTTGCCGGAGCTAAGTCCCGGGGATTAAAAATTGCTGAAACTCCGGTTACTCATTTACCCCGGACTGCCGGAAATCCCACCGGAGCTAAGATTTCCGTCATCCTTAAGGCTTTTAAGGAACTGTTCCGTTTTTGGTGGCAGTTGCGCCGGGAAATTCTGTCGGAATCCGGATTATCCGTCTCCCGTCCTGAAATTTTTCTTTTAGTCTTAATCCTCCTCGTCTCGGCTTTTGCCCGTTTATACCGGATTGACAGCTATATGACATTTTTGGGGGATGAAGGCCGGGATATGTTGGTAGTTAGGGATATTATTCTCGGCCGCCATTTTCCCTCAATCGGTCCGGGGACATCGGTCGGCAGCATGTATTTAGGTCCGCTTTACTATTACTTAATTGCCCCGGCGCTGTTTTTCTCCGGTTTATCACCGGTTGGCCCGGCGGTATTTGTTGCCCTGATCGGAGTGGCCACGGTTGGTCTGATGTGGTGGATCGGCCGCCGCTGGTTTGGCAGCGGGGCTGCCTTGGCCGTCTCCGCGCTCTACGGTCTGTCTCCGGCGGTAATCACTTATTCCCGTTCCTCATGGAACCCGAACGTTATGCCGTTTTTCGCTTTATTGTTTATGTATGGTATCTGGCAGGTCTGGCGCCGGCACCGCTGGAATTGGCTGGTTATCAGCAGCATCTGTCTGGCTTTTGTTCTTAATTCTCACTATTTAGGTTTATTGTTACTTCCGGCCGCCGGTCTTTTTTGGCTGATCACCCCCAAGGGTCCGCTTGCCCGGCGTAAAACACTTCACGGTCTTTTATGGTTTGCCGTTCTCATGTCCCCGTTACTGTTTTTTGATGTCAGACATGGCTGGAAAAACTTTCAGGCTGTTTCGACTTTCTTTTCCAATCGTCAGACTACGGTCAATCTCAAAGTTTATAAAGCCATCCCTAATCTGTCCCCGATCTGGCACGATCTGATTTCCCAGACTGTTACCGCCGGTAATCGGCAGGCAGGTCTGTTTGCCTCCTGGGCGTTGATAGTTTTTGTAATTTTTACCGTCATAAAAAACCGGCGGCATGTAAATCCTGATCTGGTGTTTGTCTCGGTCTGGCTCTTTACCGGCCTGCTGGGATTAGGTCTGTATAAACAGCACATTTATCTGCATTATTACGGATTTATTTTCCCGGCCGTCTTTTTCCTCTTGGGTTTCCTGCTTAAGTCGGTATCTAAAACAAAATTTGGCCTAATCGTTAGCGTAATTCTTGTTTTGGCTTTGCTTGGTCTGAATTTGTCACGCAACCCGTTGTTTTTTGAACCGAATGATCAGTTGCATCGGACTTCTCAGGTGGTCGATTTCATTGACCGGCAATCGGCCGGACAACCATACAATCTGGCTTTAGTTTCTAAAACCAATTACGATGCCTCATACCGTTATTTGTTAACGCTGAAAAACAGTCCCTACAAACAGATTCACGATCAAATCACCGATCAGTTATTTGTTATTTGTGAAAACACTGACTGCCAGCCGATTAACAATCCGCTTTGGGAAATTGCTTCATTCGGTTGGGCTAAGGTTGATCGCAAGTGGACTTTCACCTGGGGAACGGTTCTCTACCGTCTGGTAAAAAATCCCCAAGGCATATGAAACGGCTGCTCTGGATCATTTTAATTTGTGCCTTATTTTTTCGGGTCTACCGGGTAAGTGAACTGACCGGGTTTTATTACGATCAGGGAAGGGACGCCCTGGTAATTTGGAATCTTTGGCACTCTCACAAACCGTTTTTAATCGGCCCGACGACGGGAATAGAGGGTATTTTTCTTGGCCCGTTTTATTACTATTTAATTGCCCCGTTTTATCTTCTCGGTAATGGCAACCCGGTATTTCCGGCTTTGGCCTTAGCCGTTATTAATGTAATTGGTATTTACGTGGTTTATCTGATCGGAGAAAAATTCTTTCATCCGCTTACGGGGATTTTGGCCGCTTTTTTCTTGGCCTTTTCCTTTCCTTTAGTTGCGGCTCATCGCTGGTTGTCTAATCCCACCCCGCTGCCGCTTTTTTCTGCCCTGGCAGTACTTTTTCTGCTCCGGCTGACCACTCAAAATAAACACGGTTTGACCTGGTTATTTTTAGGTCTGTGTTTAGGTCTGAGTTTACAGTTGGAAGCCGCTTCGGCCGTATTTTTCCTTCCGGCCACGCTGCTGATCTTATTCCTCTTCCGCCGGCAGGTTATCTGGGGGATCGGCTGGTTGCACGCCCTATTTGGATTCTGTCTGACTCTAATTCCTCAGCTCTGGTTTAATTTTCGTCACGATAATTTATTGATTGACGCTTTTGCAAAGTTTCTTGTTGCTGACAAAAGTTTTGCCCCGGTTTTATCTGACTTTTATCCGCAAAGACTCCTGTTTTATTTTGATTCATTCTTCCAGAAATTCTTTTACGACCGCGGTTGGGCCGTCTTTTTCGGTGTATTTTTACTCCTGGTCGGGATAATTTATCGGAAGAAAGTTTTTACTAAGTCCGCCAATGTTTTATTGATCTGGATTGTTACGCCGCTTATTGCGCTGCTTTTTTATCACGGCAATCATGGTTATATCTGGAATTATTATTTCACCGGCGTTTATTCTCTTTTTGTTTTATTGGTCGCCTGGATTATCACTCAGACATTTCTTTTCAAAACCCCGCTCTTTCACCTGTTGTCGGGGTTGTTTATTCTGGCATTTATAATTACCAATCAAAGTCTCGTTTTCCGTAATCTTTCTGCCCCGTTAACTGCAGACACCGCCATTAATCTGGGTACTTCCAAAGCGGCAGTTGATTGGATTTACGCAGATGCGGCCGGCCGGCAGTTCAACGTGGATGTCTATGTTCCTCCGGTGGTTCCCTATGCCTATGACTATTTATTTCTCTGGCGCGGCCAAACCCGGTACCATACGGCCCCTGCTGTCGGACGGACTTCGCTGCTATATTTGCTCTATGAGTCGGATCCGTCACACCCTGAACGCCTGACTGCCTGGTTAGACCGTCAGGCCGGCATAGCCGAGTCCGTGACTGCTGTCGGTTTTGGCGGTGTTACCGTTGAGCGCCGGGAAAGATTAAATCCATGACCAAACCCAAATTTTTTACAGCTGCACTGTTAGTTGCCATATTGCTGGGTTTACTGCTGCGCGGCTATCAGCTGCAGCAGCGGTTTTTGTACACTCACGATAATGATCTGAACTCCTGGATAGTTAAGGATGTGGTTGTGGATCACCATCTCCGGCTGATCGGTCAGTTAACCTCAGCCCCGGGCATATTTATCGGTCCGCTGTTTTATTATTTGTTAATACCCTTCTACCTGCTTTCCGGTATGGATCCGGGCGGAAGTTTATATTTCTCCTTGTTTATCGGTTTGTCCGCTGTTGTCAGTATTTATTATGTGGTTGGCCGGATACACTCTCCCCTGGCCGGAAAAATTGCTGCACTTTTATATGCGGTTTCCGAATTGGTTTCCCGGACCGAGCGGGAAGTGGTTCCGACTACCCCGGTAATGTTGTGGACAATTTGGTGCTACTTTGCCGTTAATGCTGTTTTTCGTGGTGAGAAAAAAGGTTTGCTGATTGCGGCAATTTTGTTCGCCCTGGTCTGGCATCTCAATCTGGCCCTGATTCTGTTAGCTCCGGTCTTTGTAGTCGGATTCTGTTTAAATCTCTTCCGCTCAAAATTTACCTGGCGGGATCTGCTGGTTCCGTTAGTTGTCTTTATAATTCTTTCCGCTCCGTTGTTTTTATTTGAATCCCGCCATGGTTTTATTCAGACCCGGGCTTTGTTCACAACCTTGGTTTCTGCTCCGGGTAAATCGGCGGCGGCCTCTTTGCCGGTTAAAGTTTCTCATGTTGTTTCGTATGCTTTGAAGAATATTAACGGGATTTTTTGGACCTCACAACCGGAGCTGCCTCCGCTTATTCTTCCCGGGCTGCTGATTTTAGGGTTTGCAGCCTTACTCATAACCCGGCGGCTTCCGGGCTACCTGGCCGGGGTATTTATTCTCTGGATGGGCCTTTATATCGGATTTTTTACCTTTCACCCCATCAACTTGTCCGAATACTACCTCAATGGTATGAACATTTTCTGGTTTGTTATTCTGGCTTTAATTTTGGCCGAATTGTTCAGACTTAAATCTTTACCCCGGGCTTTATCTTTAGCTGCTCTGTCATTTTTGATTTTCCAAAATCTGAATTCATTTTTACTTTCACCGATTAACACCAGCGGTTACTTGGAACGTAAAGCCGTGGTTAAATTTATTGCCCAGGATTCACAGGCTCACAATTATCCGTGTGTGTCGGTTTCCTATATCACCAATCCGGGATATGAGTTGGGATACCGTTACTTTTTCTACCTTGAGAATATGCATGTTAATCAGCCCAAAAGCGGTTCACCCGTTTATACCATCGTTTACCCTCACCCGTTAGTAGATCGTCTGGACCGCACTTTCGGGGCTTTAGGCCTGATTTTGCCCGACTATGATCGATATTCGCCTGAAGCTGTTAAACTTAGTTGCATGGGAGATAATTCCAACCTGACCGATCCCATGTTCGGGTTTACCAGGTAAACCCCGCTATTTATAAATAACATAAACTCATCTCAAATAAATTTGTAAAATAACCATATGAAAGCCGTTCAGCCATATCTTTCCGTTGTTATCACTAATTACAACGAAGAACAAAATCTGCTCACCGGCGTATTAAACCAAATTGTTGCCTATCTGCAGGATCAGTCGTACACGTTTGAGCTGGTCTTAGTCGATGACGGTTCCCGGGATAATACTCTCAGTTTGTTGCACGAATTTGCCAAGGGCAAAAAAAATGTCCGGGTAATTGCCAATTCACATATGGGTAAGGCCGCCGGTATTATTTCCGGAGCCCTGGCTGCGACCGGAAAAATAGTTCTGTTTACCGATACCGATCAGTCCACCCCGATTTCCGAGTTTTCCAAATTTATTCCCTACTATTCCGAAAATTATTCGGTCGTGTTCGGTTCCCGGAGTAAACGGGCCGGCGCTCCGCTTTTCAGACAGGTTTTAGCTTTCGGCATGGTCTTTTTCCGCACCCTCATTCTTAATTTACCTTACCGGGATACTCAATGCGGTTTCAAGTCATTCTCTTCCGTAGCGGCGCAGCGGATTTTTACCACCTTAAAGACTGTTCATCCTTTAAAAACTATTGATTACCCCACTACTAACCCGGGTTTTGATCTGGAAATTTTTTATCTGGCCAGAAAATTCGGTTTTAAAACCAAGGAAGTTCCGGTGAGCTGGTATTATCGGGAAAGCAAACGGGTGACTTTTTTCAAAGATGCCGTCAACGGAATTAAAGAATTGTTATTGGTCCGCTGGCGGTCCTTGTCTAATGCCTACAAAATCTGATCCCCAAACATTTTCCGCTCTCTTTTCCCGATATAAATATTGGCTGCTGATCGGTTTGGGGATAATCCTGCTGGCGGCAATTTTACGGTTTGTTAACCTTAATTCTCTGCCGGTTTTTGCTGATGAATCAATCTATGTCCGTTGGTCACAGGTAATGCGGGCCGAACCGACTTTACGTTTTCTTCCTCTGTCCGACGGTAAACAACCGTTGTTTATGTGGACGGTTATTCCGTTTTTGAAGTTTATTTCTGATCCGTTGATTGCCGGCCGGATGCTGTCCGGCTTAATCGGTCTGTCTACTGTAGTGGGAGTCGGAGTTTGTGGATATTTATTGTTTAAAAATCTCCGTCTGTCCGTTTCCGCTGCGCTGATTTGGGCAGTTTTGCCTTACAGCGTCTTTTTTGACCGGATGGCCCTGGCAGACGGTATGCTGACCGCGTTTATTGTTTGGACTTTCGCTTTCTCACTGATTAGTTTCAAGCATTTGCGCTGGGACTTTTCCATGCTGGCCGGGTTTGCCCTCGGCTTTGCGGCTTTAACCAAATCTCCGGCCACTTTTGCCGCAGCCATGTTACCGCTTTTGGCTTTACTGGGATCAGACCACCCGCTGACCAAAAAACGGTTGTTAATTTCTTTAGGTTTATTGCTGACTACGTACACCCTGGCTTTTGCCATGTATAACATTTTGCGTTTGGGTCCGGAATTTCACTTAATAGCTATCCGGAATCAGGATTACCTTTATCCTTTGTCCGAATTTATTAAACATCCTGCTGATCCGCTCATCCCGCATCTTAAGGATTCTTTGGGATTTTACTTATACCTGGTTACGCCGGTTGGGGTAATTCTGGCCGCTCTGGGTCTTATTGAAGGCGGGCTTAAACATTGGCGGCAGAGACTTCTGTTAACCATTTGGTGTCTGGCTCCGATAGTCGCCATGTCAGCTCTGGCCAAAACCCTCACCGCCAGATACCTTTACTACACCGTTCCTTTTGTGGTGATTTTAGCCTCACACGCTTTATGGCACTTCGGTGATCGGACTAAAAAACATTTCTTAAGCTTTTCGGCTCTCGGTTTATTGGTAGCGCTGTCGATCGGATTCGATTATTTCTTGATCACCGCTCCGGAAAAAGCCCCTTTGCCGCGGATTGAACGTTCCGGATATTTGGAGCAATGGACGGCCGGGCAGGGGATTAGGGAAGCTGCCGCAATCATTCGTCAGGCAGCGGCATCCGGACCGGTCTTGGTTGGTTCCGAAGGGTTTTTCGGTACGCCGTTTTCCGCCTTACAGATGTATCTTAATGATCTGCCCCAGGTCAGGGTTATCGGTATCGGCCAGAATATCACGGCGGTCGATTCCAAACTGACCAATTCCCTCACCGATAACCAGGTTTTCTTTGTCGCCAATTCCTCCCGGATTCTGGTTTCTCCTGAAACTCTGAATTTGGAAATAATTTCTGCTTACCCCAAAGCCACGAATGAAAACGGAGACCGTGAGTATCTGATTTTTGCTAAAGTATTGCCCCTGTCTAATAAAAAATAAAAATAAATGATTAAAAGACTGGTAATTTTTTTCCTTCTTCTTCTGCCGGCATTCTCCTGGTTGTTGCAGCCGGGCTATTTCCCCATGCACGATGATTTACAGATAGCCAGGCAGTTGGAAATGGACGCCTGTTTTCATGACGGTCAGATTCCCTGTCGTTGGAGCAAAAATTTAGGTTACGGATTCGGATATCCCCTTTTTAATTTCTACCCCCCGCTGCCATACCTGATTGGCCAGATATATCGGACTTTTGGTCTTGCTTATATAGATGTGGTTAAGGCAGTCGGAGTTACGGGTTTCCTCCTGACCTTTGTTTTTATGTACCTGCTCGGGGAAAAGCTTTGGGGTAAAAAAGGCGGATTAATCTCGGCCGTTATTTATAGTTACGCCCCGTATCATTCGGTTGATTTTTATGTCCGCGGTGCCATGAACGAGTTTTGGGCTATGGCCGTCTATCCGGCTATTTTTCTTTGTTTGCTCCTGTTGGTTCGGACTAATCGTTCCCGATATGTCCCGCTGACGGCTTTGTCCATAGCTGCCCTGATGCTGTCTCATAATCCCATGTTGATGATCTTTGCCCCGGTAGCGGTTGCCTGGACCCTGTTTTGGCTTTGGCAGGAAAAAACTTTTAAATCTTTACCGAAGATAATTCTTTCCGGAGTTTGGGGATTCGGTTTGGCCGCATTTTTTACCCTGCCGGTGCTTTTGGAGCAGAAGTTTGCCCATGTGGAGACCCTGACCATCGGTTATTTCAATTTCCTGGCTCATTTTTTGGATCTGAACCAGATTTTCTTCCGGATTAACTGGGGTTATGGTGAATCGATTTTAGGTTCCGGCGATACCATGAGTTTTGCCTTGGGTTATCTGCAGTGGATTCTGCCGGCATTGGCACTGGTTTTTGCTTTAGCGATAAAGAAATTCCGTCGCCGGTTGCCGTTAATGCTCCTGCTGTTGTTATTTACCTTAACTGCCCTGTTTCTGTCCCATTCGCGTTCCACTCCGATCTGGTTAAAATTCAAGCCTTTGGAATTTCTGCAGTTTCCCTGGCGGTTTCTGACGGTCGCTGTTTTTTCCGCTTCACTTCTTTCGGGCGCCGTTGCCTGGCTTACCTTTAAACGTTTTTCGGGTAAATTTGTTCTCATTCTTGTCCTTACCCTGAGCCTGGTCTTAAATGCCAATTATTTTCGTCCCCGGACCTGGTACCCGGAAATGACTGATGCGGACAAATTCTCCGGGCAGTCCTGGCGCTGGCAGATTACCGGCAGTATTTTTGACTACCTGCCGGTTTACGCACCTCTGCCTCCGGCAGATCCGGCCGGTGCGGATTTGGGTATTACTTCCGGGCAGGGGACATTTGTGACCTTACTAAAAAATAGTTATAAACAGGAATATGCCGTTAATATCTTCACTCCCACGGCCACAGCTGAAATCCAGACCTTTTATTTCCCGGGTTGGAAAGTTTATCTGGATGGCCGGCGGGTGGATATTGACCCGGCTCGCGATCCGCTTCTGGGACGGATGCAGGTAGATTTAACTGCCGGAACTCACCGGCTGCTGGCAGTTTTTACCGCTACTCCGGTTCGTCGTCTTGGTGATTTAATTTCCCTCTTTTCCTGGAGCTGTCTTTTATTGTCCCCGCTGGGTTTTTATTTGCTTCATCGTCGCCGCCGGGCAGTAAATTCTCCTGTCATTGGCGTTTAACCCCCCGGACTGTAAAATAACCGTATGGATGCCGAAATGACCCTGGGCGATATTGACTTATCTACGGTCAAAGCCAGGTCGGTCACCGGCGTGGTGACTTTGATTAGCCGCTCGTTCGTTCTGCAGATTATTTCCACTGCCGGTTTCTTCCTTTTATCCGTATTTTTAGGTCGGCCTGAAATAGGCCTTTTTATTGCCATCAATGATCTGGTTTCGATTTTGGGTTACTTTTCGGATGTGGGTTTGGCTGCCTCGCTGATCCAGAAAAAGGAAAAAATTACCCTTTCTGACTTGCGTACCACCTTTACCGTTCAGCAAATCCTGGTTCTGACTCTTCTGGGTTTAACTTTAATACTTTCCCCGTTTATATCGCGCTATTATGACATTTCTTCGTCAGGCATCTGGTTGTTATATTCGCTGCTGGCGGCTTTCTTTTTAGCCTCGCTCAAAACCATTCCCTCAGTCATTTTAGAACGCCAGCTGAAATTTGAAATTCTGGCCGCCGTTGAAGTTATCGAAACCACTGCTTTCTATCTGGTGGCGGTATTTTTAGCCTGGCGGGGCAGCGGTGTAGCCGCCTATGCCTGGGCGGTAATTATTCGCGGGGTTTTGGGTACCGGTCTGATTTATTTTCTTGCTCCCTGGAAAATCGGTCTGGCTGTTTCCCGTTCCAGTCTTAAAACCCTGCTTTCGTTCGGTTTGCCGTATCAGATTAATTCCCTCATGGCCGTGGTTAAGGATCGGTTTCTGAATATTGCCCTGTGGCGGATTATCGGTGCCGAAGGGGTCGGAATTATCGGTTGGGCCCAAACCTGGTCGCAGAAACCGCTGCGGTTTGTGATGGATAACGTGACTAAAGTTACTTTTCCCAGCTTTAGCCGGATGCAGGATGATCCGGCTCAGCTTAAAACCGGATTGGAAAAAACTCTGCAGTTTATTTCTCTGATAACTTTTCCGGTGGTCGGCGGTTTGGCTGTTCTGGCTCCGGTTGCTGTCAGTTTAATTCCCCGCTATTCGAAGTGGGAAGTTGCTCTGCTGCCGCTGACTTTATACTGCTGGAACAGTGCCTGGGCGGCGGTGTCTACCCCCTTAACTAATACTTTGAATGCCTTAGGCAAGGTAAAGGTTAACACTTACCTGATGCTGATGTGGACTGCTCTTGCCTGGGGATTAACTCCTGCTTTGGCCGGCATTTTCGGTTTTCTGGGGGTGGCTTATGCGGCCGGAATAATTGCCGTAAGCTCAGTAGTTCCCGTGATCATCGTTCACCGGCTGGTTAAATTCAGTCTCCCTGAAAGTGTTATCAAACCCGCCATGGCGACCGTTATTATGCTGGTTATTTCCTGGTTGCTCAGCCGGCTCTTACCGATATCCGTATTTTTCCTGGTAGTCAATGTCCTGGTCTCAGCCGGAGTTTATTTATTGCTGGTTTATTTATTTTTTGGTCGGGAACTGGTCACCGACGCAACCCATATCTGGTATGCCTTTCGTCAGAAAAAATAGTCATAAGATCTTAATCGCTCTCGGCTCTTTGATTTGGTCGCTGACCATGGTCAAAAGCGGTTTGACTTATTCGTTCGGGTTGGGGTTCTGGGGAGCCAATGGTCATGACGGTATCTGGCATTTGGCCGTTGCCGGGCAGCTGGCCAAAGGCAGTTTCGGCATGCCGGTTTTTGCCGGAGAATTAATTAAAAATTATCATTTGGGATTCGATTTGCTGCTGGCCGGGCTTTTCCGGCTGACCCGGATTCCGCTTTCGGTTTTATATTTTCAAATCCTTCCCCCGCTGATTGCCCTGGCTTTCGGCATCTCGCTTTACCTGTTTGTTAAAGACTGGAAAGGTAATAAATCCATTGCCCTAATTGCCCTGTTTTTTGGTTATTTTGGCGGTAGTTGGGGCTGGTTGGTCAATTTATTCAGATTCGGTAATTTCGGCGGAGAATCGATGTTTTGGTCTCAGCAGAGTATCTCTACCCTCATTAATCCGCCCTATGCCCTCTCCCTGGTCTTTTTATCTTTGGCCTTATTGTCGCTGCATCGCTTTGTGGTTAACAACCGGCCGAAATATTTCTGGCTGACGGCGGTACTGTTCGGGTTGTTGCCGCTGATCAAAGTCTATGCCGGTTTGTTATCCCTCTGTGGTTTGTTCAGTGTGGCCGTATACGATTCTTTAAAATTCCGGCGCCTGAAGATGTGGAAACTGTTTGCCGTAACTGCCGCAATTTCTGCCGCAGTCTTCTTTCCGTTTAATCGCGGGGCCGCAGGTCTGATTGTTTTCAAACCGTTTTGGTTTTTAGACAGCATGCTGTCTGTATCTGACCGGCTTAATTGGCCACGCTTATTTAATGCCTTAACGGCCTACCGGCAGACTGGTAACGTTTTAAAACTGACTCTTGGTTATGCGGTTGCCCTTACCGTCTTTTTGGTTGGCAATCTGGGAACCCGGTTAATTGGTCTGAATATGTTTAAATCTTTTCGCCGTTTTGGTCCGATGGAATATTTCTTATCCACGGTTTTTCTTGCCGGATTCTTTGTTCCGACTGCTTTTGTTCAGTCCGGTACCCCCTGGAACACTATCCAGTTTTTCTATTATTCCCTGTACGTAATGAATATCTTTGCTGCGGTTTCAGTTTTTTATTTACTCCGGCGTTTAAACCGGCGCACCTGGCAGCCGCTGCTCCTTTCGGCTTTGCTGCTTCTGACCATCCCGACCACTCTGGATTCGCTCAAGCATTACTTACCTTCCCGTCCCCCGGCCATGGTTTCCAGGCAGGAGACTGAGGCCCTGAAATTTCTTTCCGGTCAGCCGCGCGGAGTTATCTTTACCTATCCGGTTTCCCCCGACCCTTATGCTCCCGCCCCCCGGCCGTTATATTTGTATGAATCCACGGCTTACGTTTCGGCTTTTTCAGGCCACCCCACCTATCTGGAAGACACGGTTAATTTAAACATTACCGGATTTAATTGGCCGCTGCGGCGGGATCTGTCTTATGCCTTTATAAAGCAGGCTTCGGTTTCAGCCGCCCTGTCCTTCATTGAGCAGAATCAGATTCGCTATATTTATCTGCCGGACGTATCCAAATATCGTCCGGTATTGTCTGCTTCCCAGCTTGGCGGTCAGGTTATTTTTGAGAACTCTCAGGTTTCCGTCTGGGCAGTAGGTGCATCCGGTCAACCATAAGCCAGAAAAGCAGCAGGTTTAATCCGGACAGAACTCGGGTAAACAGATCTTCCTGTATTTGCAGAAGCTGTTTTAAAAGCGAAAAACAATTCGGTACCCACCAATGGTAGTACAGGTTTATCCAGAAAATTACCGACATTACTATCCAGTATTTCAGCAGCTGCGGTTTTAATCCGGCCAGAATTAACCCGCTGACTATGCCGGCAAACAGATATCTTTCCAGCATCCCGGTTACAAACAGCCATCCGCCGGTACTTACCAGAAATACTCCCGCCCATACCGCAGTCTGTTCACCCTTATGCCTTTCGGTATTTCTGATGGCCCACAGGTTGAGTCCGGCAAAAATTAAATACCCCCAGATCTGCCAGGTTAAGCCGGCCAGTCTGGAGGTGGAATTGACCGCTTTGTTCCCGATAAATATCCGCCAGAAATTAAACGAATTAACACTTACCCTGGGTTCGGCTTTTTCAAAAACAATTCTGGTCAGATCATATCTGGCAAACTCAAACGGATTTTTGTGCGTGTACGGTGCCGTGGTAAACCAGAAAATTACCAGCGGAAGTATACAAGCTACCGCCAGTTCCGGTAGTTTTCTCCTTCTTGTCCGGAAAAATAAATACCCGAAATAGGGGATTAAAATAATTGCCGTGGGCTTGATCAGAACAGCCAGCATCAGTAAGGCCGGTGCCGTCCAACCGGTTTTTTTATTTACCAGCCATATGGCCAGAAACGATAATAAAACCCCCAATTGGTCATACTGTCCCCACAGCGAACTGACATACCAGGAAAAGGGTGAAAACAGATAGATGATTCCGTAAATGGGTTTTTTTGTAATCTGCCAGATCAACCAGGCCAAACCCAGATCTGCCAGTATCGGCAGCAGCTTCATGGTTACCATGTAACCGATTTGGAACGGAATTTCATCGTTTATTTTTCCGTATCCGAACCAATGAACAAAATCGGATAACCACCAAACTTTTTCTCCCGGGAAAAGTTTATTTAATTGATGTTCCGTAAATGCTAATCGGCCGAGAATTTCGATGTGCCAGTTTTTGTTTGCTCCGTAAACGGAGTTGATCAGCGGCAGTTGTGTCGGCCAGGAATAAGTCCAGATATTGTTGTCGTAAAACTTTTTAGGTCCGTGTCCATAAACTTCTTCTCCCCACGCTGCATTAGATAACATGTCCACATGCCAGGCTTTGTCAGTCAAATAAAGTCTGAACACCAGACTTACGACAGCAATTAAAGCCAAAATTGCAGGTTTAATCTTCATGGATTTTAGTTATTAATATCTGTTTATCTGAATGACTTTCCAGCCGGTGTCTTGAATCGGCCATTGTCCGGCAATTGGACCGTTGCGGAAATATAACAGTTCTGCCGCCGGATCTTTACGTATGGTTTCCACGTCACTCTTAGTCACCACAAACAAATTATCCGACAATCCGTATTCTTCATACATTTTTACCCGGATATTTTTTACCAGCAGCAGATCCCGGTATTTTTTTCCGGCCGGGTAGATATCCGGACTTGCCAATACGGCCAGATTTGGATTTATTAATTTTTGGGCGGTAATTTGTTCAGCCATAATATCGGTGGCTCCGCGCAGGATTTTTAGATTTCCTTCCCAATCCGGCAACCGCCACAGTCCCGGCAGTTCGGTCAGCGATCCGGCTAAAAGAAAAATCAATAAATATTTAGCCAGCCGGCTGCCGAAGTTTGTCCGTTTGCTGACAAGCCAAATAAAGAAAAACGGTAAAGCCGGAAGTAGGTAGTGAAATTGTCGGGAATACAGCCCGAGCGGTAAGAGTGTTACCATCCAGATAATCAGCCAGCTCCGGGCGGGAGTTTTTTTGCCGATATCCCAGCCGGCTAAAAGAATCGTGCCGATTAATCCCAAAACTGAAATTATTTTTTGTCCGAAAATATAATTGGCAAAATAATTAATTATTCCCGGCCACCTCCTGATTAAATCAAGCGGATTTGTCTGCATTTGGCTCCGGTTGTAATCAATCATCCGGGAAATAAATATTCCCGGCGGATGCAGTTGATCAAAAATTACAAACGGAATTATTGCCGTTATTTCTCCGGCCGCCATCAACAAATCCCGATTTTTGATTACCATTAATACTGCCGGCACTGCCGCCAGATAGTGATGGTGTATCGCCAGTCCGAAACACAGCCCCGACAGAATTCTTGCCTGCCATTTTCGGTAGCCTGACAGCCAGATGCCGGCAAACAGCCACGGCAGCATTAGGTTGGGATTCCATGGCCATCTGGAGGTTTGTACCAGCGGAAACCACACCGCAGCCAGAAGCGCAGTTAAAAGAACTTTTTCCCGATTCTGTTCCCAGCCCAGCCTGACTGCCAGTATCCAGACAATCAATCCCCAGAATACGGCTCCCAGCACCGTGGACAAGGGGTCAAAGTTTCCCAAGGCCGCAAATGGCAGCAGCATGTAATAGGTCAGTGAGGAGAAGACGTGGCTGCGGTCGTCAGAAATCGGACCGACTAAGGTCAGTTTTTTTTCGACCCAAATCTGGTGGATGTTTACCAAATCCCGTGATTCGTCTGACAGAAAATGACTTGATGTACCCAGCCAGGCCACTCTTATCAGTATCGCCAATCCTAAAATCACCAGCAGTTTAGGTTTCATAACGTCGGGTTACAGGTCTGCAACCCTGAATCCAATATAACCCATTGGGTCGAGAAAATCTTCTACTTTTATTTTGGATTTTTGCATTTCTTCTTTTCGCCAGTCCGGAATGGCGGTAGTCGGTCCCATTAATAATATATTTTTTCCGTACAGATCTGCCCGGGTAATTTTTCTGAATTCAAACTTGCCGAATTGATAATCTTCGGTTCCGGAATTTTTCCGGTTTAATCCGGCATCCTGCAGATATTGTTGCGGCGGATACTTCCCGTAAAACAATACAAATATGTACGGCGCAATATGCGGGCTTTCGATTACCACCTTGTCGTATTTAGCCGCTTCGGCCAGCATGTAAGGCACGGAAGTTTCAAATCCCGGCTGGAAATCCCCGTAGGTAACATACGGGGCAAACAGGGTGATGGTTAGTAGGTTGTATAGAAACGCCGCACCCAAAATTCCGCCGGTTGCAAAACCGAAGATTATTTTTCCCCAATACTTAGTAATTTTTTTACTTACCCAGGTAATACCTACGGCTATTACAATCGCCATGATCGGATAGAGAGATACGGTCCGCACCACCGAAAACCAGTTCCAGGTAATTACTCCCGGCAGGGGAGTCAGAGCCAAAAGTACCCATAACCCCGGACCCCATTTCTTATTTCTAAATGTTTGCCATAAACCTACCAGCCAGAACGGTAACAGTTCAATATTGAATAGCCCCAAACCCGGTATCCGCAGAATCGGTTCCTGTGATCCCCTCAAAAATAGATTTGCCGGTGAAAAATAGGCCAGAAACTGTCCGGTTATTTGCCACATGAGTGAATATACGGGATTAAAGATTAATTGCGGAAATTCACCGGGAACAAATGGCCATAACTTAAAAATATTTGTGGCTGTCAGCCGGTTTCCGGCTGCTTCGGTCAGGAAACTGCTGCCCAGAGGAATAAGTAGACCCGTTCCGATGATTAACCAGGATTTCCAATTTTCTTTTAGTGCGGGCACGAAACGCTGCCGGTAGATTATTGCCAGAGCCGCAAAAGTCGGCAGGGCTATGGCTCTCTGTGCGTGATATATATACATGGAAATAATAAACAGGGCTAATGAAACCGGCAGCATTTGCCTTTTTTTAAGTCCCAGAATAAATGCCGATATTCCGGCTAAATACCACATCGTTGCCACATTACTTTCAAAGGCAATCCGGGAAAAATGTATTGCCCACGGTGATCCTGCCATAACTGCCCCGGCAATCAGTCCGGTTAGATAGTTTCCGGTTAATTTGGCCGTAATATAGACAATCAGAAATACCGCTAATGTGCCGCTGATTACCGACGTCATCCGGGTGGAAGCTTCTGATAGTCCGAATAATTTAACCGCCGGCACCGACAGGTATGCGTAACCGGCCGGTTTGTAATCATCAAAAGATCGTAAGGAAACCGGCAACGCTTTTCCGAACTCATCCCTGCCGGTCAGCAGCAGACTGTAGGCGTTGTATCCTAAAGCCGCTTCATCCCAGTTTACCGATGCCGGAGATTTGTCTAAGCGGAAACTTCTTACCCAGGCAGCCGCAAGTAGCAATATCACCAGAATTCCTATCATCATCCGGGTTTTTTTCATTTATTTACCTCCACCGTCCAGATGTAATCTCCGTTTCCGAAGCTTAACGTGTCATGGGTTTGGAAACTGTAAAGCAGCTTGTACTCACCCGGAAGCTGTCGCGCGCTGAAGGAGTTGTCTAATTCTTTACTGCCTAAAAATTCTCCCGGGAATCCGATATAGATTTGTTTATCCGACTTTTGGTTTTTCAGATCAAAATGGTTAAAAGTCACCTGGTCTATTTTTCCGGTGGCTACTCCGGTCCATAATTTATCCGCCGGTTGTCGGGTTATCCAGGCGTAATACAAAAAAGTCCGCCCCAGGATGGTAGTGATCTGCGTCGGTTTATCATTTCCGTATTTTTTTCCTGACTCCGCCATTTGCATGAATGCCATCGGCCGGTTGCTTCTCCAGTAAACTTCATTTGCGGCGAAATGGTAAATGAATGCTGTCCCTCCCCAGACGGCCAATATGCCTGCCGGCCACCATTTCTTCCAGTTTATTTCGTTAACCCCCGCGGCTGACCAGATGGCTAAGGGAACGACAATCCCTAACCCGGCGCTTAAAAAGTTGCTTCCCGAAGACAGAAACATCATTACCGCCGCCCAACTTAAAAACAGCCATCCGATTTCTTTTTCCCGGGACTTAAGTTTTTTACTGGCCCAGATTGCCAATACTAACTGCCAAAAGGTTATCCATCCCAGACCCTTACTGGCCCATAAACTCTTTGCTACGGTTGTTGCCGCCTGGCCCGGGAAAGACCATTTTTCCCAATCTAAAACTTTGCCTGCCTGTTCGGTAATATCCCGGTAAGCAAAATAATATTTATTGTATACCAGCCGTTTTACGGGTAAGGGAATAATGTTGCGGTAGTCATTAATTTTATATTCATATCTGACATGCTGGTCTACTAATTCGCTTTCTGCCGGCAGCGAGATGTTTTCATTATTAAAGAACCAATTCCGGTCTTGCTTCAATTGGGTAAACCAGCACCCTGCCAGCAGTATCAGAGTCAGCAGGCTTATACCTGCCGGTTTAAATTTTCCGGATTTATCTTTAAAGGCTTTCCATACCAGGAAAATTAATCCGAACCCACCTCCGCCGGCCGACGTCAGGGTTAAAAGTCCCATTATTACCGCTTCCGCTGTCCACCTGACCTTTTCTGAGGAAATTTTTTCCGCCAGGTACAGACCTACGGCCAGGGTCAGTGTCAGCGTCGCCGGTAAATCAAACAACCCCTCAAATAAAAGCCACGGAGTTATTACCGCCATAATAACGGCCGTTTTACCCGTGCCGCTGTTTTTAACTGCTGCATAAAGCAATGCTAAAAACGCCAACGTAACCAGATAATTCGGCAGTCTGAACCATTCCGGTGAAAAAGCGGCTTGTTTGCCGAAAAGACTGATTATTAAGACCGGAACCGGGTACGGCATCTCCGCGGCCAGTGAAGGGTCGGGTACGGTTTTTTCGATTACGGATATCCCCAGGTATCTTTGCAGCAGTTCATCTTCGGTCGGGGCAAAGTTGGTTTTGAAAAATATTCCGGCGACGGCAATCGCTGTCACCACAGCCAAAATCAGTGTTTTTCGCCCCATACTTGCATCATATCAGAGCTATAGTTAACTTGTATTAGCCGGATATTGTACAATTAAGCCGTGCTGTCAGTAGTAATTACAACCTGGAACGAGGAAAAGAATTTGCCTCAGGCAGTCGCCTCTGTCCGGGGTTTAGCCGATGAAATTGTTGTGGTGGATACCGAGAGTACTGACGCCACCGTGGCTGTTGCCAAAAAACTTGGCTGCCGGGTCTTTACTCACAAATACCCGGGGATAGTTGAACCGGTCCGCAATTTTTCCATTAATCAGGCCAGGGGGGATTGGATTTTACTTCTCGATGCCGATGAGGAAGTGCCGGAATCGCTTAAGCGGCAGATCAAATCAATAATTTCTTCTCCTCAGGCCGATTATTACCGCCTGCCGCGCCGGAATTTAATTTTTGGTAAGAAAATCGACAGCGCCCACTGGTGGCCTGATTACGTTTATCGGTTATTCAGAAAAGGTTTTGTTGTCTGGGATGAAGCAATTCACAGTGTTCCGTTAACCCGTGGGGTAGGGGCTGATTTGCCGCCGACCGTCGAGTCTGCCCTGATCCATCACCACTATGATTCAATTTCTCAGTATGTTGCCCGTCTTAACCGCTACACCGATCATCAGTTAAAACTCCTGTTGGACAAAAACACCCGGTTTTCCTGGAATTTACTCATCGCTAAGCCGATTCAGGAATTTTTAACCCAGTATTTTGCCCGCCGCGGTTATCAGGATGGTTTGCACGGGTTAGCCTTATCCGGACTGCAGGCTTTTTCTGAATTTGTTCTCTACCTTAAACTTTGGCAGCAAACCGGGTTTACGGCCCAGAAACTGACTCCCCGGCAGACAGCCACAGAAATAGCCGAACAGTACCGTCAGTATTTGTGGTGGTACTATGAATCCCGGATCCAGGAGTCTTCCTGGATAATGAAACCCTTTTGGCATTTAATTCGTTCATTCAGAACTTATACATTTTTTTCCTACCGGTTTAAAAATATTGTTTCCCGTATTTTCAAATAAACTGCCGTTATGCGCATTTCCGTCATCGTCTTATCTTGGAATTGTGAAAAGTACGTTACTTCCTGTCTTAAATCCCTGCTGGCGATTGATGCGGGCAGCGATCATCTCGAGATTATTGTCGTGGATAATGCCTCATCTGACGGCAGTGTGGATTTAATCAGAAAAAACTTTCCCAACCTTACCTTGATCCAAAACCAGACTAATTTAGGCTACGCCGAAGGCAATAATGTCGGTATCCGCTACGCCATGCAAAAAAACAGCGACTTTATCTGGATTGTTAATCCCGATGTAACCGTAGATAAAGCCAGTCTGAAAGAACTGCTTGCTGCCGCTAAGAAATTCCCCGCCGGGGGAATTTTTGGTTCCAAAATTTATTTTGCCCCGGGTTACGAATTCCATAAAGATCGTTACGCCCAGAAAGATCTCGGAAACGTTATTTGGTATGCCGGCGGCAATATTGATTGGAACAATATGGAAGGCCACCACCGCGGGGTTGATGAAATAGACAACGGTCAGTTTGATATTGATTGTCTGACGGATTTTGTCACCGGCGCTTCGATGTTTGTCAGACGCAAAGTGATTGACGCTATCGGACTTCTTGACGCTAAATACTTCCTTTATTATGAGGAAAATGATTTTTGTCAGCGGGCGCAAAAAACGGGTTGGCAGTTAATTTATGTGGCGCAAAGTAAAGCCTGGCATGCCAACGGGCTGGCTACCGGGGTCGGTTCCTCCCTGCAGGATTATTACATTACCCGTAACCGGCTGATGTTCGGACTGCGGCATGCCCCCGCCTATACGAAGTTTCTCTTAATAAAACAGGCCATTTATTTTTATTTTCAGGGTCGTCCCTGGCAGAAACGTGCAGTCATCGACTTTTTCTCCGGTAAACTCGGCTCGGGATCGTACGAATTAAATTAGTATGCTGACGGGTATTGTCATCACCAGAAACGAAGAAAAGATGATTGGGGATTGTTTGGACTCGCTGCAGTTTTGTGATGAAATCATCGTTGTCGATAACGGCAATACTGATGCAACTAACCGGATTGCCGCGGCTAAAAAAGCCAGGATAATTAAATCTGCCGGAACGGATTATTCTCAGGTCAGAAATGACGGTTTGGCGGCGGCCCGGGGTGACTGGATTTTATATGTAGATGCGGATGAACGCGTATCTCCTCAGTTAAAAGATTATCTTATCCGGTTGCTAAAGGACAAAGACGCTGACCGATGTGTGTATGCCATTGCCCGCACCAATATATATCTGGGTCATGAAATGAAATATGGCGGATGGGGAGGGGAGCATATCATTCGCCTGTTTCCTAAAAAACAGCTTAAAGGCTGGAAAAACCCCTTACACGAACAGCCGGTATTTACCGCGGAAGTTGCCTATATCCAGCCGCCTCTGCTGCACTATTCTCATCGTGACCTCTCCTCAATGCTGAAAAAAACCCTCGAATTTACCGCTTATGAAGCCAAATTAAGATTTGCTGCCGGTCACCCGCCGGTCACCTGGTGGCGGTTTTTCCGCGTTATGCTGACTGAGTTTTGGCTGCGCTTTGTGCGACTGTCGGCCTGGAAAGACGGTACCCCCGGAGTAATAGACGGATTATTTCAGGTGTTTAACACTTTCATTATTTATGCCCGCTTATGGGAGATGCAGCAGGTAAAACATGCCGACCGGTAAAAAAGCCTTAATCTTTAATCCGTATTGGGATACTCTCGGGGGAGGGGAAAAATATACCGGCACATTTGCCCGGATGCTGCTTGATTCCGGCTGGTCGGTAGATATTCTCTGGCCTGAAGACTTTTCTGCCCGTTTGGTGAGCCGGTTCGGTTTGGATCTGACCGGCGTCAATTGGCTGAATAAAAAATATTCCCCGGCCATGTCTTTAGGTTACCAATTGGTCTTCTGGGTTTCGGATGGGAGTTTACCGGTCAGCTTTTCGCCGCAGACTCTTATTCACCTGCAGTTTCCGTTTAAAGACGTCAACGGCCGCTCACAGATTAATAAATTAAAGTCCCGTTTTTACAAATTTATTGTTAATTCAAAATTTACCAAAACCCATATCGATGCCGAATTCGGCGTTAACAGTACGGTGGTTTATCCGCCGATTGAAACCGCTGTCTTTTCTTCCGGCCGCAAGGAAAAAATGCTTCTTTATGTTGGCCGTTTTTCTCATTTAACTCAGGCGAAAGGCCAGCAGGTATTAATTGACGCTTTTCGTCAGATAACCTCTCAGTTGCCCGGTTGGAGGTTGGTTTTGGCCGGGGGCGTTTCCGTCGGAGTTGATCCGGCCGCGATCCGGCACTTTCGTGATCAGACGGCCGGTCTTCCGATCAAAATTATGACGGATATTCCCTACTCCCAGATTGTCGGATTGTATTCCCGGGCCAGAATTTTCTGGTCAGCCAGCGGCTTTGGTTTTGATCCGGATCAGGATCCGACTCGGGTTGAACATTTCGGTATGTCCGTAGTTGAAGCCATGGCTTCAGGCTGCATTCCGGTTATCACCAATCTGGGCGGGCATCGGGAAATTGTTGACGACGGGGTCAACGGTTTTTTGTGGGATAACCCCGACCAGCTGCAACAAATTACTCTGAATTTGATTAAAAACGCGGACCTGACTGTTATCTCCAAAAAAGCCCGCCAGAAGAGTAAAATTTTTGATGTCAGCCAATTTAACCTAGCTTTTAGCCGGATTATCAGTTGATATGCGTAAATTTGCTTTTTGGATCGTTTTAGCCCTGGTTGTCAGGCTGGTTTTAATTCCGGTGACCCTGCATCCCGACTTTCGGGCCGTTAATCTGGCCGGATACCTGATCGCTCAGAAAGGCCAGCTCCTTTCCTTTTATGATTACCTTTCCCATCAGCCCCGGACTGGCCATTGGGTGAATCTCTACGGAGATAACCTGTTTATTTATCCGCCGCCGGCATATCTGATTCACGCCTTATTTAACGGGCTGCTTTTTCATCTTTACCCTCAGTCGGCTTTCTTCACTTTGCTTAATGATATTGGTCAGCTCCGTCTCGATCCCGGTTTTCCGCTGCTGATGTATCTGCTCAAACTGCCGTATTTATTGGCTGACATAGGGTGTTTCTTGCTGCTGAAAAAACTTTTGCCGGAAAAGCATCTCCGGGCCGGTCTGCTGTTCTGGTTGTTTAACCCCGTGACTATTTATTCGGCCTATCTGGTCGGACAGTTTGATATTTTTATCGCCCTATGCGTTTTATTATCTGTTTATTTTTCTTCCCGTAAACAGATTTTGTCTCCGGTAATGTTAGGACTCGGAGCCGGGTTTAAGCCTTTTGTTCTGGTTTTGGCGCCGTTTTTACCTGGAAATGTCTGGAAAAATTCCCTGATCGCCGTAGCCGCATACGGATTAACTTTACTGCCTTACTTAGGTTCTCCGGCATTTCGGCAGTATGCCTTATTTGCTTCCCAGTCGGATAAACTGCTGTTTGCTAAGATTATGATTTCCGGTTCGCAGTTTTTGCCCCTGTTTATTCTCGGAGCGGTTCTGGCCTTTTGGTGGCGTTATTTTAAACCGCAGTCACTCACGGTTATTGGCTGGCTCAGCTTGCCGCTGCTGCTGTTTTATTCTGTGACTCACTTTCATCCGCAGTGGTTTACCTGGATTGCCCCGCTTTTAACTCTTAGTTTTGCCACACACAAATCCACCCGGCTTCCGATCATTATCCTTATCGGTCTTTATTTGTTTACCGTAATGTTTTTTGAACCGTCGCTTAATTTCGGTTTGTTCGGTGTGAATTTTTCCTTATTCAGTTTTGTTAACAACTTTTATTCTGCTGATCAGTTGGTCTCGGTTATTAGGGGATTATTTGCTTCCACCGCGGCATATATTATTCTGATCAGCCGGTCTTCTCCCCATGAAGCATCCCGGTAGCAGACAACTTTTACTGCTTGAGTTGTTTTTTATCTTCGTTCTGGCAGTAATTCCGCGCTTATGGCGGTTACAATTTGATTTACAGATTACCTATGATCAGGGTTTGCATTCACAGGCGGTTTGGAATGTTTGGCATGACGGCAAACTCTCTCTTTTGGGTCATCCGACCGATGTTGACGGAATCTACCATGCCCCGGTCTATTACTGGTTGATGTTGCCGTTTTATGTTTTAGGCAGGGGGAATCCGGTCTATCCGGCTGTTTGGCAGGCTTTATTACACAGTTTTTCTGCCGTTTTGATTTATATTTTGGCCAGACGGCTGTTTGATATTAAAACTGCCCGGATTTCGGCAATTCTGTTTGCCGCATCTTTTGGATGGATTAGTTATGCTCGTTGGTTAAGTAACGTCAGTCCGGTTGTTCCGTTTGCCCTGTTGTTTTTTATTACTCTGGAAAAAGCAGTCCGGTCTCATCCTAATTGGTTTATTTTTGCCTGCCTATTTGCCTCGTTAGTGATCGAATGTAATGGGGCGATCGGCGTATTTCTTTTACCTTTATTGGTAATATTTTTTTTCAAACTGCGGAAACCGCTGTTTTCTCGGCCACGAATTTTTTGGTTGGCAGCATTAGCTTTTATCATCCCGCATTTACCTTTATTGTTTTTTAATCTTCGGCACAATTTTGTCAGCCTGGCAGCCATCGTTAGGTACAGCGGCGGAGCAAATACCGGAATCGGGCTCAGTCTGACTACAATTGCTTATGACCTGAAAGTTTTTTTCAATGAAATAGGAAAAACCCTGGCCTGGCAGCATCTCCCGGTTTTAACAATTGCTTTATCAGTCACTGGATTTTGTTGTTTTCGTTTTCGGCAGCATCAGGGTCTGCGCCTAATCGTGTTGTTCATTCTGGTACCTCTAATCGGATTGTTTATTTATAAGCGGGGAGCAATTGGTTTCTTCTTTTGGAGTACCTTGCCGCTGGTACTTATTCTGATTGTTTATTCTTTATCCCGCCTTCCCAAATTTTTGTTCTATTTTTTCGTCTCTGTTTTGTTATGGATAAACATTTGTTATTGGCCGGAATTGTTGTCTCCGAATTTTCTTTTGACCCCCATCGGTACTCGTAACTTAATTACCCATCAGGACCGGCTGAATGTAGTCGACTGGATTTACCGGCAGGCCGCCGGACGTCCTATCGATCTCTGGATGTATACCATTCCTTATCTGCTGGAGGATCCCTGGCGTTATTACTTTATCTGGTACGGGCAGGCTAAATATGGATATTTACCGGAAAGCTGGGGAGGTCTTTCGTCCACGGAGGTTTCCTCTTCTTCTGCCTTTTTTGCTGTTTATGAACCGGATTATGATAAACCGGACAACTTTTCCGCCTGGTCAACTAAACTCAATTCACAATTTCCGAATATAATTAGGACATTTAATTCCCACTCGGCCATGGTGGACTATCGTTTATGATCAAAAAATATCTTCCGCTTGTAATAAGTTTTTTTCTTCTTTTAACTGCGGCATTTTTTTGGCGGTCATGGATTAAAGATGAAATTCCTCTTCCCGGAGATCATGCCGTAGGTGTTTATCATCCTTGGATTGATTATAAATGGGCCGGATTTCCGGCTGGAGTTCCTGTCAAAAACCCAAGTTTAGCTGACATTCCCTCCCTGTTTTATCCGCAAAAACTTTTTTCAATGGCCCAATTCAGACTTGGCGGTTTTCCTTCTTGGAATCCCCTGATTTTTAACGGTTATCCGCTTTTAGCCAATATCCAATCTGGAGTTTTAAATCCGTTTAATATTTATTTTTTATTGTTTCCGTCAGAAATAGCCTGGACATTTTTCATTATGACTCAGCCGCTGCTTTCTCTAATATTCACTTATTTCTTTTTGCGTTTATTGCGGATATCTCCGTCAGCGGCTGTCTTCGGCGCCGTCATCTATGCATTTTGCGGATTTAACTTACTCTGGCTTGAGTATGGAATTCACGGTTATGTTTCTGCTGCCATACCTTTGTTATTTGCTCTTATTTATCTTGCTGTTAACCGGCATCCCCGGTACTGGTTATATTTTGGTGCTGTTTTTTCGTGGCAGCTTTTTTGCGGCTATCCTCAAATTTCACTCTATACCCTGATTTTTGGCGGGCTGTGGTTGATATATTTACTTCCTCAAAGGCAGTTTTTGCCGGTAAATCTGCTTAAATATTTTGGCGGGTTTATTCTTGGCCTCGGGTTGTCCGCTTTACTTTTAATTCCTGCCGCCGAGTTATTTCTGCAATCTCAGCGGATTAATGAACCATTGGCCGGAGGTCAAAACGGCGCTTATTATCAATGGCACCAAGTAGTTACCCTGCTGGCTCCTGATTTTTTCGGAAATCCCTCCACCTATAACACCTGGAGTAATACGGCTTACACAAATAATACCGGCTACGCTTCAATTATTGGTTTTACCTTAGCCTTATTGGGTCTGTTTTCGCAGTCTAAGTACCGGAAATTTTTTATCTGGTTATATTTGATTCCCATCTTCTTGTCGCTGCCTTCGCCCTTGTCAGCCTTTATACAAAAATTACCGCTCTTTTCTGCCTCCGTTGCCACCAGAATCATGGTCTTCTCCGGATTAGCCGTCAGTGTGTTGGCAGCGATGGGTTGGCAGCGATTGTGCTCCGGTTCCAGACTTAAATTAACCCCCGTAGTTATTCCCGGGCTATTGTTGGGGCTTGTCGGAACAATTGCCGTGATCGGGTGGCGGTTTTCCTTACCCGGTAATTGGTTGGTGGGCATCAGAAATCTGTTTTTTCCGGCGTTTTTCTATGTAGTTTCCGCACTGCTGATTTTATTTGCTTACTATAAACCCAAATTACGTCCCTTGCTGTTGGGGTTACTGGTTTTATCTGTTGCGGCAGAATTATTCCGTTTTGGCTGGAAATATAATTCGTTTTTTCCGCGCCGGTTAATTTTTCCTTCCACTCCGGAAATAGAATTTTTACAACGGCAAAGCAACTACCGGATTGATGGCGGAGACGTTTTGCCGTTAAGTTTGTGGATGTCGTATGGTCTTTATTCCTCTACCGGATACGATGCTGTTTTTCCGTCTGACTGGGCAAAATTTTTAGGCGCAATCGAAACGGGAGATCTTCTGCACCCGAAAGGCAGAATAGCAGACATTCTTACTTATAATTCCCAGCTTTTCGATCTCACCGGAACCGGATATGTACTTGCCCAGACCAGGTATAAGAATCAGCCTTATCCTCAGTACCAGCAACCCAAACTTAAACCTGTATATGAAACAAAAACATTTCGCATCTATAAAAATGAAAATGCGCTGCCGAAATATTCACTTAAAACCGGATTTGAATTTTTTTCTGATCCAAACCTGGAAATAAATCGTTTAAAAAATCCGGATTTTAATTATCACGAAATGATCACCCTGTCTGACGCGGATATTAAAACTTATCCGGCAGCGTCTGCTTATCATTTGAATATCATCAGTGATAATCCTACCCGGCAAACATTTCTTGTTACTTCGGATCAACCTGTATATCTGCTTAATACCAATAGTTACTATCCGGGTTGGATAGTTAAAATTGATGATCGGCCGGCTAAATTATTAAAAGCCAATTTTGATTTTCAGTCGGTACAGGTTCCGTCCGGAACCCACCTGGTCGAATTTACTTATCATCCGTTATCTCTTACAATTGGCGCAGTTGTTTCGTTAATCTCAATGCTGTTTCTTTCTTTTTTATATGTCCGGTCACCACACCATTTCCGCCGCGCAATTGCATCAAAACGTTCCGCCTGACTGGTATGAACGCTCCGTAAAGGAGAATTTTTTTCAGCGTTATTGGCACACCCGCAGAATTAATGAGGTTACTAAGTTTTCTCAACCGGTTTCCGGTGATGTACTGGATATTGGTTCGGCAGACGGTTATTTTACCGCCCATATTTTTTCGGCTGTACATCCGAAAAAAATCATCGGAATCGATATTCTGAAAAGTTCCGTCCTGTATGCAAGTAACCGCTATCGTCGTAATCGTCAAATGGCGTTTCAGGTTGGTGATGCCGAAAAATTAAAATTTTCCGCCAATAAGTTTTCAGCGGTTTTTATTCTTGAGGCTCTGGAACATGTTTTCAGTCCGCAAAAAGTTCTTGCTGGAATTTTTCGGGTTTTACTTCCCGGGGGTTATGTAATTGTTTTGGTTCCGTCGGAAAATTGGTTGTTCAAGCTGGGTTGGCCGATTTGGTTGAAAACCCGGGGAAAAATTTGGGATGATACCCATTTAAACTTCTTTAATGGTAATAAACTTCCTTACCTGATGAAAAAAGTTGGTTTTGTGGATGTTAAGGCCCATACTTTTATTCTGGGCATGCTTTTATTAGTTAAAGCTCGAAAACCTGAATATAAATAGGTAGAATAGCTCAAGACATGACAACATCGGTAGTTATTCCTGCATACAACGGTTGGGAATACTTGTCCAAGAATTTACCGGCGGTTTTAGCCTTAGGTGCGGATGAAGTTATAGTTGTCGATGACGGTTCGACTGACGGTACAGCCGGAAAGATTGTAAAAAAATTTCCCGGGGTTCACCTGCTTATCCACCCCAAAAATAGCCGTTTCCCCATTTCTGTAAATGATGGTTTTTCACAGGCCGCTGGCGATATTGTCTTTCTGATCAATCAGGATGTCACACCCGACAAAAATCTCATCAGCCAGGTTTTACCGTTTTTTAAAAGCCCGGATGTTTTTGCCGTTACCTTTAACGAACGGCATGATTCGTACGCGGTAGCCGAAATGTCTGACGGTTTCCTGCATTATTCCAACGGCCCGTTATCAAATACCCCGCACCGGTCATTTTGGGCTTCCGGCGGCGGCTCGGCATTTCGGAAGTCAGTTTGGGACGGACTGGGCGGTTTTGATCCGATCTTTTCCCCGGGTTATTACGAAGATCTGGATCTGGGTTGGCGGGCCAGAAGGCGGGGATATGAGATTATTTGGGCTCCTAAGGCCGTGATTTCTCATGTTCGTGAGACCGCTTTTAATGCCGCTTTTAAGCCCGGTGAATTGACCCGGATTAAAGAACGGAATTATTTATTCTGTCATTGGAAAAACCTCAATACCGGGAATCTGGCCTTTCACTTCCGGTCGATCTTTTTGCGCTGTTTAAAAAATCCCGGTTTTGCCCGTCCGGTGCTTATGGCCTTATCAGTTCTTCCCCGAATTATTTCCTTCCGTCGTCGGGAGAAAAATTATCTCAAACGTTCTGACTATGAAGTCTTCGCCGTCTAAAATTTCTGTAATCATTGTGAGTTGGAATGTGGCGGCCTCTCTCAAACGCTGTCTCCAGTCGGTATTGAAAACTCAATATCCCAATCTGGAAATATTTGTCATCGATAATCACTCTGCCGATGCTTCAGTTGCGGTGGCCGACTCCTTCAAAACCTCAGGTGTACAGGTGGTAACCAACTTTGGAAATTTAGGTTTTCCTAAAGCCGTGAATCAGGGTTTAAACCGGGCAACGGGGGATTATTACCTGCTTCTTAACCCCGACGCCCGCCTGCCCAAAAACTTTTTCCTCCGCAGTCTGGATTTTTTTGCCAAACATCAGGATGCCTTTGTTATGGGGGTAAAATTGCTGGATCCTGACGGTCGGACTCAGGGTTCGGTTTTCCCCGAACCGTCAGTGATTAACACTCTTAAGGAGTTTTGGTTTGGCCAGCGCGGTTTAACCCTTAAATATTCTCCGGCCGGAGACAAACCCGTCCCCGTTAATGCTGTTTCCGGAGCCTGTATGTTTTTTCCTAAACGTACTTTGGACACAATCGGCCGGTTTACCGAAGAAGTGTTTATGTATTACGAAGATTTGGATTTTTGTCGCCGGATTCGCCGCTATGGCGGAAAAGTTTATTTTCACCCCGGAATTGAAGTGGTGCATGAACACGGCCAAAGCGCTATTCAAACCGCAGGCGCGGACGGAAATTACCTGAACAGTTCCAGTCTCTGGTATAACGGCCCCGTTAAACACTATCTGATCTGGTTTATTATCAGGGTTAGCCAGCTATTAACCGGTAAGTAGTTGATACTATAGGTCCTAAGTGCTAGAATCCCCCGATATGGGTGAGAAAATTGTCCCGACAACCCTTCCTGAAGGCTGGGAAAAAATTAGTCTCCTGGAGCATTTCCGGGGTGTTGCCATAGCCTTATTGCCCTCGGGGTTAAAAAAAATCCTCAAAGACGCCTATAAAGGAATAAAGGATCCAAACATCCTGGGCGGTCAGTTTAATCGGACTATCGGTGGAGTGGACACGACCTTCGTTATTTCAAACGAATCCGACCTTAATCGTATCGTCAGCGATTTTGAATCAGAACGTGAGTTTGGTGACACCCTGATAACCACGGTCAGACAGACTCCGCATCCGGTATTTGTGGATATTGGTTCGGCCCAGGGAATATATGCCATTCCCGCCGGCATTGTCGGAGCTGAAGTTCATGCCTACGATCCTGATCCGATTATGGCCGATTCCTTCAAAAAGAATTTACAGCTGAATTCTCTGGCTGCCGGCCGGGTCAGGTTTCATAATCAGGCAATTGGAGACACGGAAGGGACAATGGTTTTTTACACCGACCCTCGGGGTAATCAGCCCTCCAGCCATGTTCGGACGGTTAAGGAACAAACTTTTCGGATTGAAGCCCCGGTTTTGACCCTGGACAACTTAGTTAATGACGGCGTTATTCCTGCTCCTGACATAATAAAAATTGATACGGAAGGAGCTGAACATCTGGTTTTACAGGGTATGCGGAGGCTGTTAAAATCCGAGGTTCGGCCGGAACATATTTTTATCGAAATTCATCAGGGCTATCTGCCTAAATTTGGCTCAAATGCTTCCGAAGTCGTCGCCTTAATCGAAAAAGCGGGTTACGCACTGCACCCCGGACATTTTTGGAAACGTCGGAAAGAGTTGCTTTGCCACTTTGAGATTCCCCAGTAAATTTTCGGGTAAATAATCTTCCTTTAAGGTGTAATATCAGTTAATGAATCGTCGGGTTTTAGGTAGCACCGGATTGCAGATTTCCGAAATCGGTATCGGCACCTGGCAGTTGGCGGATGATCCCGGCTGTTGGGTCGGTGCAGATTTACAGGAAAGTTTGCGCAGTTTATACAGGTATGTTGAATTAGGCGGAAATTTTATCGATACCGCCTGGGTTTACGGTTATTCTGAAACCGATAATCGTCACCGTTCTCACGAATTAATCGGCAAATTCTTACGCGAGTCAAAGGTTCGGGATCAGGTAATAATCGCTTCCAAAGTCGCTCCGAAGAATCTGCTCTGGCCGGCCGGACGGGATATTCCCGTTTCCGAAGTGTTTCCCCCGGCCTGGATTGAAGCCGGCGTGGATCAGACTCTTAAAGACTTGGGTACGGATCATGTGGATTTGATGCAATTTCATGTCTGGCAGGATGATTTTGTCCGCGACGACTCCTGGAAGAAAACTATTCAAAAAATTACCGCTGCCGGTAAAGTCAGATTTTGGGGAATTTCTGTGAATGATTACCAGCCGGATAACTGTTTGGCCACATTGGATACCGGCCTGATTTCTACCGTCCAGTTTATTTTTAATATCTTTCATCAGCTCCCGACGGAAAAACTTCTCCCTTACGCTAAAAAACATCAGATTGGTCTGATTGCCCGGGTGCCGCTGGATGAGGGCGGACTGACCGGAAAATTCAGTTTAACCACTAAGTTCGCTCCCGGTGACTTCCGTGCCCGGTACTTCCGGTCGGAAAGATTACCGGAATTGGTACGCCGCACTGCTGCCCTGAAGTCTCTGCTGGGTACGCAGGCGGGCTCCTTAAGCGAGTTGGCTTTGAAGTTTATTTTGGCTTTCCCTGAAATTTCGACGGTTATCCCGGGTATGCGGAAGGTTGCCTATGTAGATGCCAATCTGGCAGCTTCAACTTCGGAAAAACTTTCACCTGAATTGCTCCGGGAACTGAAACACCACAGCTGGGAACGCAATTTTTATCTGTAATCGGTTATCTGAAACCGTTATCCTTTTCTGATCAGCTCTTCAATTAATTCTTTTTCTTCTTGGCAATTAAGCAGCAGGAGATAAAAATCGGAACAGTCATCATATCTGTGCTTTAGTTCAGTTGTACGGTCGGGGTTTCTCTCTACACACAATAAACGATGTCCGGAGATGTTGATTTCCGGAGTCATATCTGATATTTGCCACCAGAAGGTTTTAACCGACCCATTCATTCTTGAATAGAAAATTTTTGCAAATTTTCCCTCTGTCGGGACGACTTCTTCCTGTATGGTTATTTCTGGTTTGCGGCGGAAAGAAATCCGTTCCAGTTCTGCCATAGCCTCTTTATCAAATCTGATGCACCGTTGTTCTAATGGAATCCCCCCCGCCTTTTCATCTGCTTCCGATAAGCAGGTCTTAAAATCAGCTAATCGTCTTATTACTTCATCCGGCCAGTATTTCGGATGCTGTGTCTCCGGGAGTCGCAACCTCGCCTGTTCGGCGGTTTCCGCTTTTCCGAATACCAGTCTCTCTATTGCCTGCTCGGCGGTTTCCGCCTTTCCGAATACCAGTCTCTCCATTAAAGCGGCATTTTATCTCATCCGGGAAATTTTTTGCACCCGGAGTTTCATTTCATTTTTTTGATCCCCTCACGGTAAAAATTTGCGTATTTCGGTTTCAGCCATATTCTCAGCTGGCAGCCCAAAATCACGCTGAATTTCAGTGCCTGTTCTTTCCACCCCGGAAAATACTTGGCAAACCAATATTTCCATCCGTCCATTTCCCCCAGAAGTGCCGGGGCTTTATCCGGAGAACTGGCTCCTCCGATATGGGTAGCGGAAGTTTGCGGAATAAACTTAACCTGATATCCGGCTTGTCCGATCCGGTATTGCCATTCAACCTCTTCTCCGTACATAAAGTAATTTTCATCAAATCCGCCGGTTTTTTCGTACACCTCGCGTTTTATCATCATCAAAGCCCCCATTACCCAGTCTACTTTAGCGACCCGGGTGTATCGCTGTGGGTCACGCACGTGCAGTGAGGGGAAGAACCTTCTGACACCCGGCAGGTTATCAATAAACAACATCAGCATGATAATGCGGAACAATGTGGGAAAGAAACCGTATGATGGCTGTAGGCTTCCGTCATGATTTTTCAGTTTGCACCCGGCTACCCCGGTTTCCGGCATGGCCAGCATGGCTTTTATTAAGTCCGCCACTGTCGTCTTTTCCACAAAACAATCGCTGTTTAACAGCAGGAAATATTCACCCTTGGCCATCTTCATTCCCTGATTATTGGCTTTTCCGAAGCCTACATTACCTTTATTCCGGATAACTTTTACCTGCGGGTAAGCTGCTTCTATTTCCGCCGCTGAGCCGTCCGTGGAGCCGTTGTCCACCACTATAATTTCCAGTTCTACCCCGGTGGATTTGGATAACTGATCCAGACATTTCCGGGTTAAACCTTTGGTGTTATAGGAAATGATTATGACCGAAACCATTTTTATCATTATAATGTATTCGCTATGGGTCTGATGTTAAGTGCGCTTTTAACTTTGTCCCTGCTGGTTCGCGGATTAGGCGTAACTTCGCTTCCGCCCGAATTATTCGGAGATGAAATTGACGTCGGCTATCAGGCTTATTCGTTGTTTAAGACCGGCCGGGATTTGTATTCTCAGCCGTTCCCTGTGTATATCCACTCCCTTTCCGAATGGCGGACTCCGCTTTTAATGTATTACACCGTTCCGACCATCGCCGTTTTTGGTCATACCGAATTGGGGGTTCGGGCTCCCGAAGTAATCCTGGGGGCGTTGGCTCCGTTAATTCTGTTCCTGCTGGTTTATCAGGTTTCTAAATCCAAATCGGCCGCTCTTCTGTCCGGACTGGTTCTGGCCTTAATGCCGTGGCACATTCTTTATTCCCGGGCGGCATTTGAATCCGTATTACTTTTGGATTTTATAATGCTGGGCACGATACTTTTCCTTCGCCGCCGCTGGTTTATCTCTTTGGTCTTTTTCAGCCTTACCCCGTATATCTACAGCACCGCCACTCTGTTTACCCCTCTCTGGCTGATCAGTCTTTATTTGTTTACTTCCCGGCCCCGGATTCGGATTACTTCCCTCCTGCCGCTTTTACTGTTGCTGCCGTTTGCCGTGAATTTATTTTTCGGTAAAGCCGGGGAGAGGTTCGGTAAGGTCGGCCTGTTTAACAACAAAGAGACTGTGGATGAAATTGTGAACCTGCGTACCGAGTCCGCCGCTCCGTGGGAAAGACTCTTTTCCAATAAAGTGGTTTTTACGGTTAAAAAGGTGGCGGCAAATTACTATTCTGCTTTTTCACCTGAATTTTTATTCCTTAAGGGGGATACCACTGCCAGGCATAGCCTGCAGTATATTGGTCAGCTTTTCCCGCTTTGGGCTCCGCTCTTTGTTTTCGGGTTAATTTACTTAATTAAACACAAACAGTACTTCTGGCTGCTGTGGTTGGCTATAGCCCCGATTCCCTCCGCTTTAACCGTTGACGGGGCCTACCACGCTACCAGGTTATTTCTTATGATTCCGCCTTTGGCCGTGGCCGTTGCTTCCGGATTTTTGTTTTTCAGGGATTTGCTTTCCCGGAAACTTTTTTCTGTAGCCTTCGGTATATTCTGGTTGGTTTTTGCCTTCCAGTTGTTTGATGTGGCAAATTATTATTATTTCCATTATCCCCAAAAGACCTGGCGGTGGTGGCATGTAGGTTATAAACAGGCCCTGCTGGAACTTAATAAATTATCTCCTGAATACTCCCGGGTGTTTATCAATAACACCTACGAGCCTTCGTTAATCCGGTTCCTGTTTTATTCCGGTTATGATCCGCGGACTTTCCAGCGTGATTTCGTTATCGATAAACCCAAAGCTGATGTTTCCCCGGGTTATTACGGTTTTGCCTTAGCCCCGAAGTATTATTTCGGCGGTTTCTCCCCGCCGCAAAATAAATCCCTGATCGACGTCATGCAGCCGGGAAACATTTATATGGTTTCTCAGCGTGATGATCTTCCCGGAGACTGGGACTGGCGGAAGAATCCTCCCGGCGGCATAAAAGTTCTGTTTACCAGTACCGATCCGACCGGTTTCCCTATTTTTTATCTAGTCACTAAAGTATGATCCGTACCCGGCAGCTGGTCTTAGTCTTACTTCTTGGCTTATTTCTGCGTTTGGGGTTGAGCATCACTGTTTACTCCGGTGACGTAAACAATCATGTCGAGTGGGGGAAAGGCATCCTGGCTGCGGGTGCGTCCGGAGCTTACGATCGTGAATATCCCGGTGTGATGCAGCCGACCTATCCGCCGTTATCGCTGTTTTCTTTTACCACCGCTTCTTGGGCATATACTTCCGTTTACAATTTATCCTGGGCATTAAACCGCACTACGCAGCTCTTTCCTTCTGCCGTGATTTGGGCCCTGGAAGATCAGGATGTTCTGCCGGCTTTCTTCAAACTGACTTCAATTTTTGCTGACCTGGGAATTGCGGTCTTAATTTACGCTCTGTCCCGCAAAGTTTTTTCCGTCTCGCATGAAGTCGGGTTAATCGGAGCTGCCGTGTATCTTTTCAATCCGGCGGTTTTTTACAACTCTGCTCTGTGGGGTCAGATGGAATCGCCGCCGGTCTTTTGCGTCATGCTTGCGGTTTGGCTGCTGCTTACAAAGCGGCCTCTTTGGGGGCATGCGGCCTTTGTTTGTTCATTGCTGTTTAAGCAGTCGTCGCTGGTCTTCACCCCGCTGTTTTTATTGCTTTCATTATTTAAATCCGGCTGGAAAAAAACCGGCATCGGTTTGCTTATTCAGCTGCTGATTTTTGTCCTTGCCTATCTGCCGTTTCTCCCCGTTCCCGGCCAGGAACTTTCCCCGATTAATTCGCAATATTCCGCGGTTGATCCGCGCTTTGCGGCTTTAACTTACCCGTTTGCCGTTTATCTTAACCGGCTTGAGGTCGGTTCCGGTTCTAATTACATTTCTGATCACGCCTTCAATCTCTGGGCGGTGTTTACCCGTCTGGAGAAAATTCCCGACTCAACATTGATATTTGCCGGTCTGACCGCCGATCTCTTCGGTAAGATAATTTTCGTTTCCATCTCCGGTTGGTTCATTGCTAAGTATTTATTATCCCGTTCCTCCCGTGATCTGATTTCACTTTTTGGCCTGATCTCATTTTTCTCATTTATGTTTCTGACCCGCATGCATGAACGCTATTTAGCTCCCGTTCTGCCTTTTTTGGGAATAGTTTCTCTGTCCAAAAAACAGCTGATTCCGATTTATTTTCTGGTCTCGCTGGGTCACCTGATCAATCTTTACCATGAATGGTGGTTCCCGTATATTTCCTGGTTAGTTCCGGTTATTTCGGATATCCGCACCGTTAATGTGGTCATCATCTTATTTACCGTTTCATTAATCTCCTGGTCGGCTGTATATTTCCATGCGGCAAACAAAACTCAATCTGCCTAAAGGGCTGCTTTTTTCCGCCCTGATTTTACGGCTGTTTTTTTCGGCCTTTTTCTTTCACCCCGACATTAAAAGCCACCATTTCCATGCCCAGTTTTTAACCCGGGGAGTTGTGGATATCTACGCTTATATTTCCGCTAACCTTACCCGCCTGCCGTACCGCGACACTTTTAATTATCCGCCTCTGACTTATTATTTGCTCGGCAGTTGGAATGCGGTTTCTCGGGTAGTGTTGGGTCCGGACTTAATCTCCTGGCTGAATGACTGGGGTCCGGCTGGCTACTCTCATCCCCGGATGTTTGAATTTATGCTGGTTTTAAAACTGCCGTATCTGATTCTGGATTTTCTGATCGGATTTATGCTGTTGCGCTTCAACCGCCGTTCAGATACCAACCTGCTTCTGGCCGGATTTTGGTTTTTTAATCCGGTCTCACTTTATGCCATTTACATGTTGTCTCAGTTTGACGTTATCTGTGCTGCCTTAACGGTTTTCGCCTTGCTGCAGACTAAAGACAGGCGGTTATTTCCGGCGGCTTTAGCTTTGGGTTTGGGTACGATGCTGAAATCGTATCCGCTGTTGCTTCTGCCTTTCGTTCTCTTTCGGTCCGTTAATCTCCGCCAGCTTTCAACTGCCTTGATTGGATTTTTCTTGGGTTTATTGTTGCCGTTGCTGCCGGTGATTGCCTCTCCGGAATTTTATTACACCATGTCTCATTCCAATCTGATGCAGCGGGTCTTTGCTGCCGGTATTGAAATTGGCGGAGCCCAGAAATTACCCATTTTTGTAATAATTTACGCCCTGACCTTATGGCTGTCCTGGGGCAGAAAAAAACTTACCGATCTTCTTCCTGAATTTCTGACCGTCACCCTTTCGGTTTTACTGGTAGCTCATTTTCATGCCCAATGGGCCATCTGGTCTTTGCCGTTTGTGGCGGTGGTTTTTGCCCGCTGCTCTCCGGCCAGAACCTGGCCGGTGTTTGTTGCCGCTGCCGCCGGTTTTTTTCTGACCAACATTCTTTTGTACGATCAATACGCCTTTTTAGGTTTATTCTCCCCCTTAAATCCGCTAGCCATGGTGTTTCCGCCGCTGCCGGAAATGGTTTCCGGTTTTATTGACCCGGTTTTGCTGCAGAGTCTGGCGCATACTCTTTTAACCGGTAGCGGACTGTGGTTGTTATATTTTGCCTGGAAAAACTATGCGGTTGAATAAATACTGGCTGATTGCCGGCGGTTATATCCTGGCCGCTTTCGTATTTGCTTTAGGTTTATGTTTCGGCATCCGCCGCCTCCCCGATGTCAGTCAGCCGCGGTTGGAGAAGGAAGTCTGGGTTTATTCAGGCCACTCCGTGTCCCAGACCATTGTGCCCGGGCATGACGGTTTCAATGTCATTGATATTTATCTGCGCAATGTTGCTTTAAGAAACCAATCACCGTTTACGTTTGTCCTGTCTGATGCTTCCGGTCAGCCGCTGCGCACCATCCGTTTAACCGGATATAACGTCGTTGATGGCCAGAATATCCGTTTTCAGTTCGATCCGATTCCCGATTCCCGGTCCAGACAGCTCACTTTCACCCTAAGTTCTGATTCGCCGGAAAATTTGGCCATCGGTGCCGGCTATAGCTCGGCTGATAAAAGTCTGACCTTCCGGTCGTATTATTATCCTTCCCGGCGATGGGAAGTAATCAGCTCAGTCCTTTCCGGTTGGACGGAAACCCTTTTCCGGTTGAGATTTATCGCTATCCTGCTGTTTCTGGCCGTCTCGGGGTATGTCTGTCTGAAACGCATCGAGAAGTGATCTGGAAGTAGATTAGTTAAGATTAGTGACGATATAATCACACCCAGTGAAAAAACTTTTCTTTTTGCCGTTGGCGGGGATTTTTTTATTAGGCCTTTTCCTGCGGTTGTTCAGTTTATCTGCATATCCCGCCGGCTTTACCCCCGATGAAGCGGCTTTCGGATATAACGCTTATTCCCTGCTTAAAACCGGCCGGGACGAATGGGGGACCGCATTCTTTAATTTGCCGGTAACCGGACTGCGGTCGTTTGGTGACTACAAACTCCCGCTGTATGCTTTTTTCTCGGTTCCGCCAGTCTCCTTATTTGGTTTAAACGAATTTTCCACCCGTTTGCCCAATGCGGTTTTGTCTTCACTCGCCGTTGTTTTGTTTTATATCCTGGCTTTGAGATTCACCCGTTCCCGGCTGTTGGCCCACCTGGCCGCATTGTTTTTAGCCGTTTCGCCCTGGATAGTCCCGCTTTCCCGCGGTGCGTTTGAAGCCAATCTCACTGTTGTCTTTCTGATTCTGGCCCTGTCCCTGCTGGTTTCTAAGAAGTTTATTCAGTCGGCTTTAATTTTTGCTTTGGGCATGTATTCCTATCACACCGGCCGGCTGATTTTACCGGTAATTTTTCTCGCCGGACTGTTTTTACTTTTTCCCGTCGCTAAACGTCTGCGTTCCGGTTTGGTATTTTTACTCCTTGCCTTACCAGCCTTGTTTTCGCTTGTGGCTTTTAATGCCCGGTCGGCGGATATTTCCATTTTTAATCCGGCGGACGGCTGGGCCAGTATGGCCAACGGGCGGTTAGCACTGATCAACTCCGGTGTGCCGCAGCCTCTGGCCCGACTGCTGGTCAATAAATTAACTTCCACCGGGCAGATATTTATCGCCAATTATTTTTCCTATTTTTCCCCCAGGTTTTTATTTTCCTCCGGTCCGGCTGAAGCCACTTATGGGATGCTTCCCGGCCGTGGGGTGATGACGGCCGTAGACCTGATCTTTTTGCCGTTCGGTCTGGTCTATTTTTTCCGTAGGCGTTCCCGTTTTGCCTGGCTGCTGTTAATCACTCTGCTTATCTCCCCGTTTCCGGCGGCTTTGACTAAAGGAGCCGGATTTGCCGCTAACCGGGCGGCTCCGCTGGTAGTTCCGCTGCTATTAATTTCCGCTGCCGGTGCCTGGGAAATTTTTTATCGCAGCCGCACCCGGCGTTTGCCTGTAGTTTTACTGACACTTTTTCTCGTTATTTCTGCGGCCAATATCTCCAACTACCGTCAGGTTATACCCAATTTATCGGCAAAATCCATGGGTTATGGCTGGAAAACCGCCATTTCGCCGATTTTTTCCGCCACTGAATATTTCTCCGAAGTCCGCATCAGCCGGGCTCTGTCCGAACCCCACATTTACCTGGCTTTTTATGCCCGTCTGGACCCCGTCTTTTATCAGCTGTCTTCAGCCTCCTGGGCGGATTTTCAGTCCCGGGGCTTCCGGTTTTTGGATCAGTATGATGGTTACTGGTTGGGCAGCTTCCGCTTTGGAGACCTGAACTTTGACCGGCCGGTCAGTTTCCCGGTTTTATATATCGGTCGGCCGCAGGATTTTCCGACCGGAACCGATTACAAAATTTTGTCAGTTTACCCCGACGGCCAACCCGCAATCGTCTCCGTGGTTAAAACCGGTATGGATAACCTCACTTTTCGGATATAATTGGCTTATCCAAGATGAGATCGGTAAAATTCTGGTTAATAGCTGCTTTTTTGACTCTTCCGGCGTTCGGCCTGATGCTTCGCCCTGGGATTTATACCATGCACGACCCGCATCTCTTTCGGGTGCAGCAGTTTGATCAGTGTTTCCGTTCCGGCAGTTTTCCCTGCCGCTGGGCGGCCGACTCCGGCAAAGGCTATGGTGAGCCGTTGTTCAATTTCTATGCCCAGCTGCCCTATTGGCTGACCGAAACCGGCCGTTTACTGGGTTTGTCTGTCATTGACAGTACTAAAACGGTTTTTATCCTTTCCTTGGTGGCTTCCGCCGTGGCCATGTATTTTCTTTCCCGCCGCTATTTCGGTAATTACGGCGGTCTGGTTTCCGCCGCCGTCTATGTTTACGCCCCCTACCGGGCGGTGGATGTCTGGGTCAGGGGCGCCCTGCCGGAAGCCTTGGCTTTTGTCTTTTATCCGTTGATTTTGCTGGCCCTGGACAAATATCTGGAGACTAAAAAAACCTCTCACCTGATTCTGCTGGCCTATCTGGCGGCCGCTCTGATGACCACCCATAATCTCTCGTTTCTGATGTTTTCGCCCTTCCTGTTGGCCTTCTGGCTGTTCCGCAGCCTGACCAACCGCTCATTTTCCAGTCTGACCGGCCTGATCCCGGCCGGATTTCTGGTTTTGGCTTTATCTGCTTATTATTTATTACCGGTAATTTTTGAAGGTCATTTGGTGACATTGGACACAACCGTTCAGGCCTATTATGACTACCGGATTCATTTCACCACTTTAAAGGAATTGTTCATTTCCCGTTACTGGGGATATGGAGCCTCTCTGTGGGCGCAGAAGTTTCTCAGCGTTTCGGTGGGTCAGTTTCAGTGGATCTTACCGCTGCTTTTATTACCGGTCTGCTGGCTGAAACGTAAAACCCTGGTTAAAGCCGAGTTTCTGCAGTTTGGATTTTTTGTTCTGGCCGGCTTTGCCGCCCTGTTTTTAACCCACGGGAAATCCTCAATCATCTGGAACCATCTGGATTTCATGAAATTTATTCAGTTCCCCTGGCGGTTTTTGACTATCGCCGTATTTTTCCTCTCCCTTTCCGCTGGATTTGCCTGCCGGTTATTTCCCAGATTAGCCGGTCGGCTGGCTCCGGGATTAATTATTATTGCCATGCTGGTTAATGTCGCCTTTTTCCGTCCGGATATCTGGCGGACGATCGGCGATGCTGATTTGGTTTCCGGTCCTTTATGGGATGAAGGCCGGAGTTCTTCTCTTACCGATTTCTGGCCCGTATCAGCTGCCGCAATTCCGACCGACTTTGCTCCGGTAAATCCTGAATTTGCTGCCGGTTCGGGCACTGTTCATTCTGTTACCAGGTCTGCAGTTTCCGCAGTTTACGAATTGACTGTTTCTTCGACCTCGGCTCAGGTAATTTTCCCCACAACTTATTTTCCGGGTTGGGTCGGCACCGACAATGGTTGGAAATTGGTTTTGCAGCCGGCCGGTGATCTGAGTCAGATCAGTACTTATCTGACTTCCGGGCCGCATCGGATTGTCCTTAACTTTACCGACACTCTTCCGCGGACGGCCGGCAATATAATAAGTCTGCTGGCATTATTTTCCACACCTCTATGGTTTCTAAAAAAGCGCCTTGGTTGATTTTGTTTCTGATTCTGGTTCTGGCTGCCGGATTACGGTTGTTTGCTTTAGCCCAATATCCTCCCGGACTGAATTACGATGAAGTCAGCCATGCTTATAACGCCTATTCTTTATTGCAAACCGGCCGGGACCAGTGGGGGACGGCTTTTCCTTTTCCCAACTTCCGCGCTTATGGTGATTACCCCACCGTCCTTAATTTGTATCTGACCGTTCCGGCAGTGGCTTTGTTCGGCCCCACCGATTTTGCCGCCCGGCTGCCGCATGCCGTCGCCGGTATTTTGTCAGTCCTGGTGGTTTATGTCCTGACCCGGCGTTGGTCCGGACATAAATGTTTATCTTTGTTTACCGCCTTTTTATTTGCCGTTTCTCCCTGGACATTTTTCCCTTCCCGGGCAGTTTTTCAGTCTAACTGGACGGTGCTGCTGCTGACTCTCGCCCTGGCTTTATATTTGTCCCGCCGCAAATTCCTGTCAGTGCTGATCTTTGGTCTGAGTTTGTTTGCTTACCACAATACCCGGATATTTGTCCCGCTGTTGTTGCCCTTTTTGCTCTGGCCGCTGCGCCGTCACCGTCGTCTGCTTTGGGCCGGACTCGCCGTCTTTCTGATCGCCTTTGGTTTACTTTTAAATCCCCAGACCCGGGCCAGAAGCTCCTGGGTGGGAATTGTTGATTCCGGAGCCGTGGCTTATCTTGAGCAGGCCCGGACTAACACCGGTTTACCGCCGCTTCTGGCTAAATTAGTGTATAACCGTCCGGTTTACTTTATCTCCACGGTTACCCGGAATTATTTGGGTTATTTTTCTCCGCAGTTTCTGTTCTTTTCCGGGGGAACCCAGTATCAGTACAGCCTGCCCGGATTCGGATTGTTAAATCCGGCTCTTTTACCGTTCTTTTATCTGGGCATCTTCGTCCTGGCGGTTAAACGGCGTTGGTTGGTCCTCCTCTGGCTGGCTTTGGCTCCTTTGCCTGCAGCCGTCACCCGGGATCAGTTTGCCGTAATCAGATCCACTACCATGCTGCCGGTAGTCTTTTTGGTCACCGCTTTCGGCCTGATGGTTGTTTCTTCCCGGCTGCAGCGGATCTGGCACTGGCTCTTTTGGGGCGCATTTTTACTGCTGTTTTGTTCTCAGAATTATTTTTCGGCTTATTTTTCCTCCTATCCGCGGCAATATGCCCGCGATTGGCAGTTTGGTTACCGGGAGATGGTCAGTTTCGTTAAGCAGCGCTCTGCTGACTATGACCGGATCATCATTACCAAGTATTATGCCGAACCCCATGAATATCTTTTGTGGTATTGGCCCTGGTCGCCCCGGGCATATCAGTCCGACCCCCGTTTGTCCTGGGATTATCATTCTGATTGGTATTGGGTTAACCGCTTTGCTAAATTTGAATTTGTTAATGATTGGGAAATGCGCGGTTATGTGGAGAAGATTGATCCGCAGGAACACGTGTTGATTGTCTCATCTCCGCAGACTCCTACCTTAGGCCTTACCCGGGCTGTAATTAATTTTCCCGACGGCCAACCGGCCTTTATTATCAAAGATCTGTAATACTTAAATTAATATTTAACTAATATCTAACTAATATCCAATTAATATCCGATTATTAATATTAAATTTATGAAGCGTTTTCAGTTGTTTTTTCTCATTGTCCTATTGGCCGGACTTTCATTTCGCTTAATCAGTTTGGCCTCCCGGCCGTTTGGTTTTACCTGGGATGAAGCCGCTTTAGGCTACAACGCCTATTCTTTACTGCAAACCGGCCGGGATGAACACGGCCAGATTGCCCCGATAATTTTTAAATCTTTCGGCGACTATAAACCCGGACTGTATATCTACTTTACGGTTTTACCGACCGCCGTTTTCGGCTTAAATGAATTTTCTACCCGTTTGCCGTCAGCCGTTTTCGGTACTTTAATGCTGGCGGTTATCTACGTTTTGGTTCGCCGGCTTTTTCCCAAATCCGCAGCTGTGGCCGTGGCTGCCCTGTGTGTTGCCGCCGTTAATCCCTGGCTGCTGCATTTCTCCCGCGGTGCCTGGGAGGCAAATTTGTCCCTGTTTCTGACCGTCTTGGGTACAACCTTGTTTTTACGCTCCCGTACCGCTAAATCTAATTGGTGGACCATTGCTTCGGCATGCGCATTCGGTCTGACTCTCTGGACATATCAGGGCGGGAAGATGTTTACCCCGTTATTAATACTGACTCTGGGATTAATTTACTTTAAGCAATTAAACTTCCGCCGTTTGCTTTTGCCCGCCGTAGTTTTTCTTTGTTTGCTAATTCCTGTTTTGGTCGGTGCTGCCGGTCAGTCCGGCCGTTTGAAAGTTTTTAGTGTTTTCAGCTATCAGCGCAGTTCGGATTATGTCAGTCAGCTTCTGCAGCAGGATGGTACCGGCGGCAAAAATTGGCTTTACTATCTCTACCATACGGAATTTTTTGACCAGTTGCGCGGTGTAGCCCAACGGTATTTAAACCATTTATCTCCCCGGTTTCTGTTTCTGGAAGGGGATTGGACCAATTTACGTCATGCCGAATATAAACAGGGTTATCTTTATTTAGTGGATTTGGTTCCGCTTCTGATCGGATTGATATATCTGCTTAGGTCCCGGTCCAGATCGACCAAGTTAATTCTGGCCTGGATGTTTCTTGCCCCCCTGCCGGCGGCATTTTCCCGGGATCTGGTCTCCGGGGTCAGGTCGCTGCCGTTGGTTTTACCGCTGGTTGTATTGATATCCTTAGGTCTGGCAGAAATATTTAAGTCCCGCCTGGGTCGGGTTATTTATTCTCTTCCGGCCCTTTTCCTGATGGTTTATTTCGGGGAATTTTATTTCCTGCATGCTCATTTTTATGCCGCTGATCAGTGGGTTTCGGCCTACCGGCCGGCCGTCCAGGTTGTTTCTGCCCATCTGGCGGAATATCCCGAAGTTTATTTTACCGATCAGTTGGGTCAGCCGTACATTTTTATCCTCTACTATCTGCGTTATGATCCGGCTCTGTATCAAAAACAAGCCGTTTTTGAAGCCAGCGCCTCCGGTGATGTAGGGCGGGTAACCGGTTTTGGCAACTTCCATTTCCAGCCGATTTTCTGGCCGCAGTTGCGGGGTAAAACTCAGACCATGTTTATCGGCGGTCAGTATGAGCTGCCGGAAAAAGATTTGGATTTTGCCGGAGTTAACCGCCTCTCGGACATTATTTATCCCAACGGCAGTCTGGCCCTGCGGATTGTCGGTCTGAATTAAAAATCCGTTCCTAAAAACCTAATCCGGTCCGTTTAATTATTTAATTATTAATAAATTTTTAAAAATATATTTAAAAACATGTTTAAAAATGTTTAAAAAATTCCTGCCGCTCATCCTGATTCTGATTTTGGCTGCCGCGTTGCGGTTGGTTTTACTTGATCGGTTCCCGGTCGGGATGAATGCCGACGAAGCCGCTTTAGGCTACAACGCCTACTCCCTGCTTTTAACCGGTAAGGATGAACACGGTCACTTCTTGCCCGTAAATCTGGAGTCATTCGGTGATTACAAACCGGCTTTATATACTTATCTGCTGGTGCCGGCAGTTAAATTTTTCGGTCTGACCGATATGGTTGTGCGTTTACCTTCGGCCTTATTCGGTCTCTTAGCCGTTGCCGTGATTTATTTTTTCAGTCTGCAGCTGACTTCAAACCGGACTTTGGCGCTTTTGTCGGCTTTATTCCTGGCCGTCTCCCCCTGGCATTTGCATTTCTCCCGCGGCGCCTGGGAGGTTAATGTGGCCACAGCTTTAATTTTAGTCGGTATGACGGCATTTTTACGTTGGCTGAATCGCCCCAGGCCGGTTTATTTGTTTACGCTGCTGCTCACTTTTGCCTTATCAATGTATACCTATCAGTCCGCCCGGATCATCGCTCCGCTTTTGGGTTTGGGTTTAGTGGCCCTTTTCTTCTCTGTCTTCTTCTCCCGTCTGAAACAGTCGCTGACCGGTTTTGTTCTGCTGCTGCTTCTGCTTCTTCCGTTGGTGTTGTCATTGGTGTTTTCCGATGCCGCCTCCCGGGTTGGCGGTGTCGGCCTGTTGGCGGATGAGGGACCGGTTAATTTTGTCCGGGAATTGCGCGGACAGCATTCTGCCGCGACTTTATTTATCGGCAAATTGCTGCATAACCGTCCGGTAATTTACTCGCTCCAGTTTGTTAAAAATTACCTGTCGCATTTTGACGGCAATTTCTTATTTGTTAACGGTGATGTCATCCAGCGCAATTTAGTTCCCGAAACCGGACTGTTGTACCTAACCGACCTCGTCTTATTGTTTTTTGGTTTAATTTATTTCACCCGCCCGGGTCAGTCCCCGCGCCGGCGGATTGTTTGGTTGTGGGTCCTGGTTGCTCCGGTTGCGTCGGCCTTAACTTTTCAGGTTCCGCATGCGTTGCGGGCCCAGAATCTGATCATTCCTTTGTCTGTAATTGCCGCGGCCGGCATCTGCCGGCTGTATCAGCTCTCTGCTAAACGGGTTTGGGTTTATGGCCTGACTGCAGTATTGGTTCTGACCTATTCCTGGCAGTTTACCCGCTATCTGCATCAGTATTACGTCCATTATCCCCAAACTTATCCGGCCGCCTGGGAGTCCGGCTTTGACCGGTTGGTCGCCTATGTCAAAGCCAATCAGGCCCGTTATCAGCATATCCTGGTTACGGATAAATATGATCAGCCGTATATCCTGTTTCTGTACTATTTGCAGTATCCGCCGGCCGAGTTTCAGGGGCAGCATCAGCTGACTGTCCGGGATAAATACAATTTTTCTACCGTGACAGAATTTTCCAAATACCGGTTTACCTCCACCGCCTGGGAACAGGTGCGGGACCAGCACGACAGTCTGCTGGTAACCGCTCCGGACGATTTGCCGTCAGTCGGTGTGAATATTGTTAATACCATTTATTTTCCAAACGGCCAACCGGCGTTTAGAATAGTTTCTAACTGAAAATTTATGTACAAAGTAGTTGTTAAGGCTCCGGATTACTGCACTGATTTGATTCGGGAGATTGCCGGTTATGATTTACCCGGAATGCCGTTATCTGCAGAACCGGATGCGGATTGCGAACAACTGGAATTTCTTTGCCGGGATGAACTACTTAATTCTTTGGTTAATCAGATTAAAGACCTGGATCCGGATGACGATATTTCCCTGGAAATTTATCCGTTAAACACCCTCCATGATTAAAACTAAACCTCGGTTGTCTGTCGTCTTGGCTACTTTTAATGAAGCTAAGAACTTACCCCGCTGTCTTGATTCGGTAGCCAATTTAGCGGACGAAATAATTGTGGTTGACGGCCGTTCTGCCGATCAGACTGTCAGTATTGCCAAAAAATACGGAGCCAAAGTTAAACTGACTGACAACCGGCCCAACTTCCATATCAATAAAAATCTGGCTATCGATATGGCAAAAGGGGATTGGCTGCTCCAGCTGGATGCCGATGAGGTGGTTTCCAAACCTTTATCCGAGCGGATTCGGAAAATTATCCGCACTCCCGGCGGTCCGGATGGTTATTGGCTGCCCCGTCTGAATTATTTTTTAGGCCGGCCGTTAACTAAAGGCGGCCAGTATCCTGACTACACTTTGCGTTTATATCGTAACGGTGCCGGTCGTTTGCCGGCCAAAGATGTGCATGAGCAGGCGGTAGTTAAGGGCGAGGTGGCCTATCTGAGTGAGGATTTGCTGCATTTTAATACTCCCGATTTTGAAAATTACCTGCTGCGCCACAATCGCTACACTTCACTGCTTGCCGGACAGTTAGGCGAAAAACACCTCAGTTTAGGCCTGGCTTCGGCCGTGAATTACCTGTTTTGGCAGCCGGTAAAAGAATTTTTTAGTCTCTATTTCCGCCACCGGGGTTATGTGGATGGTTTTCCGGGATTTGTATTCGCTTTCTTTTCTGGGTTAAGATTCGCAGTAGCCTACATTAAATACTGGCAGAAGATTTTATATCCTGCCGTATGAACCCAATATGAATATCGGATTTGTGACCTCACCGTTATTTTCCGGTCACGCCGGCCGCGGAGTGGGTTTTTATACCCGGCATCTGTTTGACCATTTATCTCCCTGGACGGAAAAACACGGCGATAAACTGATTGAAGTTAAGGATCCGGAGCATCTTCCCGCTGGTATAGATTTGCTGCACTATCCCTTTTTTGATTTATTTTTCCCCTCCTTATCCTTAAGTCACTCCGTTCCCGTAGTTGTTACCATTCATGATGTGATTCCGCTGGAATTTCCGCAGCGGTTTCCGCCGGGTATCAGGGGGAACCTGAATTTGTTGCGCCAGAAACTGGCTCTGTCCCGGGTCAAGTTGGTGTTGACCGACTCCTATGCTTCAGTTAAGGCTATTCGTCAGCTGCTGCATGTCCCGCACGAAAAAATCCGGCTGATTTATCTAGCCCCGGCCCCGCATTTCCGGCCGGTTAAGGATCAGGCCAAACTTAAGGCGCTGGCTAAAAAATATCACCTGCCGGACAAATTCATTCTTTACGTCGGAGACGTAAATTGGAACAAAAACCTGTACGGACTGCTGGCTGCTGCCAAACAGGTCGATTATCCTTTAGTCCTGGTCGGCAAACAGTCGGCCGCCCTAGACAGTCTGAATTTTTCGCATCCGGAATTGCAGCACCTCCGTCCGGTTTCCGAACTGATCAACCGTCCCGACTCCCGTGTCTACCGTTTGGGGTTCGTTCCGGATGCCGATTTAGTCGGTATTTATAATCTGGCCACGGTATATTGCCAGCCCTCATTTGCCGAGGGTTTCGGTTTACCGGTTCTGGAAGCTATGGCCTGCGGCACTCCGGTTGCCAGCAGTAAGACCCACTCCCTGCCGGAAATAGCCGGCACGGCTGCCGTGTATTTTGACCCGCAGAATATTGAGTCCATCGCCTGGGCGTTGGACCGGTTGCTGTCGGATACCAAGACCGCTAAAGCGTATTCCCAGGCCGGCCTGCTTCAGGTAAAACGTTTCTCCTGGGACTATACTGCTCAGTCTACCGTCGCCGCTTATCACGAAGTTTTCGACAAATGACCTTTAAAAAGTTACTGAAATATTTTCTTATCTGGCAGACGGTTATCATTTTTGTTTCTGCCGTCGCCGGCAAATTTTTGCCTCTGCAGCGAAGTGACACGTATTTGGGTGGGGGAATCACCCACTATCTGGAGAATCCTTTACTCAATTTCCGTTCCAATTTTGACGGAGTTCATTATGTTCTGATTGCTACTCACGGCTACAACTTCGGTCAGCAGGCCTTTTTCCCGCTGTATTCGGAACTGATCCGTTTCTTAAGACCTTACATTGTTAATCCGATTTTATCCGGCGTCCTGATTTCTACGCTGTGTTTTTTCCTGGGTTTGGTTTTTCTGCATCGGTTAATCCGGTTGGATTATTCCGAAGAAGTAGCCAAATGGACAACCGTTGCCATGCTGGTTTTTCCTACCAGTTTTTTCTTCACCTCTGTCTACACCGAAGGTCTGTTTTTTCTTTTAACCATCCTGGCTTTTTATTCGGCCCGCAAGTCCAACTGGTTGCTGGCCGGATTGTTCGGCGGCCTGGCCAGCTATACCAGATTGGTAGGTATTTTTCTGTTTCCGGCTTTGTTAATTGAATTATGGTTCAATTCTTCTGCCGATTTACATTCACTGGCCAAACGTCTGCTGAATAGTTTGTTTCTCCTGCTTATTCCCGCCGGACTGCTGATTTATATAAATTATCTGCATGCCACCACCGGAGACCCGCTGGCTTTTTACCACGTCCAGAGGCTATTCAATCAGGATCGCAGCCTGTCTATAGTCATGCCGTATCAGGTTTATTGGCGGTATATCAGGATGATATTGACCGTCTCTCCGGCCGCCCCGGCTTATTACACCATCTGGCTGGAGTTTGTTACCGGTCTGGTCTTTTCCCTGCTTACTTTGGTTTCGATTTTCCGGCAGCGGTTTTCTTATGCCATCTTCAGCTTGTTTGCTTTTGCCGTGCCTACTTTTACCGGCAACCTGGTTTCCCTGCCCAGATATGTCCTGGTGTGTTTTCCGGCCTTCATGCTTATAGGTTCTCTGTATACCAAGTTTCCTAAAACCCGCTTACCCCTTCTGCTTCCGGCAGCCGTAGTCGGCGTTATTTCCCTGGCGATGTTTGTCCAGGGGTTCTGGATTTCCTGATGAAGATCCCCCGGTTGGTAGTTGTCGGGCTGTTTACGGCTTTACTGATGTTTTTACCGGCATTTTCCAACTTCTATACCCACGACGATTTTTTTCATTTTTCCATCAGCTCAGCCAAAACTCTGCCGGAATTTTTGAATTTTTTTAATCTGCTCCGGCCGCCGTCCGGATTCGGCTGGTATCGGCCGTTAACCACACAGGTGTTTTACTGGTTGGGGCTTAACTTATTTTCTCTGCATCCGGTTCCGCTGCGCTTGCTGTTATTTATCAACTTTTTTGCCGTGGTTGTTCTGGTCTGGCGCCTGGCCAGAAAGATTTCCGCATCGGACCGGATTGCCGGCATTGCGGCATTTCTGTATGCCGTATCCGCCACTCATTACGCCCATTTATACTTTTTTTCCGTTCAGGAACTGGGTTTGGCCCTGTTTTACCTGCTTTCACACCTCTTTTTCCTTGATTATCTGGATTCTGGCAGACGTAAATACTACTTTCTTTCCTTACTTACCTTTGTCATTTCTTTAACCTGTAAGGAATGGGCGGTAACCCTGCCGTTTTCTTTGGCCGCAGTCGGTTTGCTGTGGTATCTCCGTCGCAAAGTAGCCGGACTGAAACCGGCCGTGCTCCTTCTGCTTCCTTACTTACTTATTTTGTGCGGATATTTTTACCTGCGTTTCCGTTTTTATGGTTTTGCCCAGGGTGATTCTTACGTTTGGGATATCTCTCCGCGGATTTTCAATACCTTGGCCTGGTATGCCGCCTGGGCCTTAAACCTGCCGGAAATGTTCGTCGATTTTATCGGGCCCGGCCTTCATCTCAATCCGAACCTGCTGCGTTTCTGGGGTCGGGAAACCCTGTTGATTGCAGTTTTATTTTTGGGACTCATTGGCCAGTTGGTCTACCTGTTTTATAAATCCGCCCGGAAGTTAATTTCTGACCGGGGTCTGTATTTACTGTTTTACATTTTCTGGTTTGTTATCACCCTCACTCCGGTCCTGTTTCTGCCCTGGCATAAATTTTCTTTTTATCTGACTGTTCCGCTGTTTGGGGTAGTTATGTTCATTGCTTCCGTGCTGGATTGGTCGGCCGCGTCCGGCCGGCTGCGCAAAATCCTGCTGCTGAATTTCTTTTTCCTGGCCGTGGCCACTCTGTCTTTAACCGTCAGAACCAACTGGATCAGTAGCGGTGCCGCTACCGCTGCCCGGGTAAACCGTTATGTCCAGGCAAATTTGTCTGTCTGGTCTTCCGGTACCGTTCTGGTTTTTTATGACACTCCGGCGGATGCATCCCTGCCCTGGTCGCCTTCCGGAGTCCTGAAAACCGTTCTGTCTGATAATAATTATTTCCGGGTATTTACGGCCGGACGGATATCAGCCGCATATTTATCTGCTCCCCCTGATAAAATATCCTCTGACTGGGTCCCGTTACCCGCCCGCCAGTTTTTAGGTTACTGACCATGAAAATCGCAGTTATTGGTGCCGGCTTTACCGGACTTACGGCCGCCTACCATCTGGCCGGATTAGGGCACGAGGTGGAAGTCTTTGAGCAGGCAGCTGTTCCGGGTGGTTTAGCCATGGGATTTACCTCATCAGGTTGGGATTGGGCTTTGGAAAAACACTACCACCATCTGTTTGTTTCCGATGCCGGCCTTCGCGAATTGGCAGCCGAAATCGGCGTCCCCATCACTTTCACCCGCCCGCAAACCTCGACGTTTTATGCCGGGGGCATTTATCAGCTGGATTCGGCCCTGTCCCTGCTGCGGTTTCCGCATCTGTCACTTTGGGATCGTTTCCGCACCGGATTCGGATTAGCCCTGCTGAAATTCAATCCTTTCTGGCAGCCGCTGGAAAAGCTTACCTCCGAAAAGTATATCCGGACGGTTATGGGCAACCGTTCCTGGGAAGTTATCTGGGAACCGCTTTTTCGGGGAAAATTTGCGGATTCTGCAGAAAAAATTTCTGCCGCCTGGTTCTGGGCCAGAATTTTTAAGCGCAGCGAAAAGCTCGGTTACCCCGAAGGTGGGTTTGCCAATTTTATTTCCCGGTTGGCTTCAGCCGCTGCAGGCCGGGGAGTCAAACTGCACTATTCTGCCCCGGTAGCCCGGATTACTTCCGGCTCAGCCGGCGCCGCGGTTACTATTCAGGGGAAAAAGCCCCGGCAGTTTTCTGCCGTTATTTGTACTCTGCCGTCTGCCGCCTTTGCTCAGATGACCCCGGATTTACCGGTAGGTTACAGGCAGTTTATTACCGCTCCGCAGGGGATAGGCGCCGTCAATTTAGTTCTCTCCCTGACCCGGTCGTTTTTAACCCGGGGTACCTACTGGTTAAATATTAACGATCGCTCCATGCCGTATCTGGCTGTAGTCGAGCACACCAACTTCATCACCTCCGGGCACTATGCCGGCAATCATCTGCTGTATATTGGCAACTATCTTCCGGCTGATCATGAATTTTTCCGCAAAACTCCTCAGGAACTTTTACGTTTATTTACCCCGCACCTGCGCAAAATTAACCCGGATTTTTCCCCGGATTGGGTTAATGCTTCCTGGATTTGGCAGGCAAAATTTGCCCAGCCGGTCGTTACGGTTAATTATTCTCGTCAGATTCCCAAACTGACCACTCCGCTGTCCGGAATCTACCTGGCTAATATCCAACAGGTTTATCCCTGGGATCGGGGCACCAATTATGCCGTAGAATTAGGTTACAGAGTCGCCAATTTAGTTCACAAAGATTTATTACCCCAATGATCAAATTTAGTCAGTTGAAGCAAGCCGCTAAAACAGTCACCTTCAAGCAATCGGTAATTACGGTTGTCAGCACCGTTTTTAACGGTGGTCTAGCCACAATTTATTACCTGTTGGTAGCGCGTATTTTAGGTTCCGGACAATACGGCTTGTTTGTTTTGGCTACAGCCACAATCGCTATCATGTCTTCAGTTTTTGACTTCGGCAACGACAGGGGAATGATCAAGTTTATGTCCAAGTATTCTCCTGAAGAGTCTGAAGGTCGTCAGGTAATGAAATTTTCTTTTCTGACAAAGATTGCCTCCAGTTTGTTTTTTGTTTGCCTGTTTTTTCTTTTTCCCGACACTATTGCCAAATTGGTTTTTAACCAACCGGAAATGGCAACGATTATCCCTATAACCGGATTGGCTTTTGCTTCCCAGTTATTTTTCTATTTTCCTACCTATTATTTTCAGGCCAGAGAGAAATTTGTCTGGTGGGGAGTCATGTTTGTGGGAACAAATTTCTTCCGTCTTTTATTGGCGGTGATCGCAGCCATTTTTGGCAGACTCGATGCCTTAATGGCCATAGTGCTGTTTACCGTCACCCCGTTTATCTTTTTTCTTATCGGTATGTCCCGTGTCGGTTGGGGATTTTTATCAGAAAAACTTGACCCGAAATTTATCCGGGAAATTTTTTCTTTCAATCGCTGGACATTTGGTTTTTCTGCCGTATCCACAGTCAGTTCCCGTCTAGATACCTACATCACTTCATACTTTTCCAGAATTTCCGATGTGGGTGTATACGGTTTAGCTACCCAGGCAACCATGATTATGCCCAATTTGGTTTCAGCTGTCGGGGCGGTTACCGGTCCAAAATTCTCTCGGTTCGGCCATGCCGGTGAAAACAGAAATTATTTAAAAAAATCCTCGCTGTTTTTTGGCGGAATAGCTGCTGCTTCCGGAATTGTCTTGTTACCCTTGGGCTGGATATTTATGTTTATTTCCGGAACGGAATATTTAACGGGATTTGTGCCTTTCCTTCTGCTGATTTTGTCTCAAGTTATATTTTTTGCTCTGGCGCCGCTGCGTGATAGCATTCTTTATTATCACTCCCGGCCGAATTTCTTTTTTTGGGCTGGAATCGGCCATGGTTTAATTACGCTTAGTTCCGGCTTACTGCTGTTACCCAGGTTTGGTCTGGTGGGAGCCAGCTTGTCTAACCTTTTAGGTCAACTTTTCTTAAATTCAGCTGCCGTCTGGTATTACCGGCGTATTTCGGTAAAATCACCCCAAACCTGACATGCGTAAACAAAACATTTTTGTTGTCATTCCCGCCTTTAACGAACAACCCAGATTACCGGCGGTTTTAGCTTTGGTTAAAAAGTACTTTCCGCTTAAGCAGGTAGTTGTGGTAGACGACGGTTCAGAGATCCCGTTAAAGATTTCCTCTGTTTACCCTATCTGGATGCTGCGGCACAAAATAAACCTTGGTAAGGGTATGGCCATGCGTACCGGAGCCGAATTCGCTTTTTCTAAAGGTGCCGATGCCGTGATTTTTATCGATGCTGACGGTCAGCATGATCCGCGGGAAATCCCGATTTTTATTGAATATTTTCACCAGGGATTTGATTTAGTTTTCGGCTCCCGGCGTCCGAGTTTGAATACTCCGCTCGTGCGCTATCTCGGGAACAAATTCGCCTCGGTGTATATCCGTGTGCTCTTTGGAGTTTATGTTTCCGATATTCTTTCCGGATATCGCGGTTTGACAGCTAAAGCTTACCGGTTGCTGCGGTGGGATTCCCCCCGCTACGGGGTAGAAACTGAAATGGTTGCCAGATTAGGTCAGCATAAACACGAATTGCGTTGGGTAGAGTTTCCCATCGAAACTATTTACAAGGACAAATATAAAGGTGTGACTCTGATCCAGGCCGTAAAAATTTTAGGCGAATCTATTTGGTGGAAATTTACCTAATGCGTAAATATCGGACAGTTTCTATTATTATTCCCTGCTTCAATGAATCACGTACAATCGTTGAACTGTTAAATAGGGTACGTGCTGCTGCTACTTTAGGATTAAAGAAGGAAATAATCGTTGTTGAAGACGGCAGTACGGACGATACCAGAAAAGTGCTTAAAAAATACCGCTATCCGATTAAATTAATCTTAAATAGGGATAATCAGGGTAAAGGAGCCGCCTTAAAATCAGGTTTTTTGTTAAGTCGTGGGGATGTAGTTTTGGTTCAGGACGCAGATTTGGAATATGACCCTGAAGAATACCATTTACTCTTAGAACCCATAGTTTCCGGTAAGGCAGATGTTGTTTACGGCTCCAGATTCATGGGTGATCGTCCCCATCGGGTTGTGTATTACTGGCATGCCGTCTTAAATCATTTTTTGACCACCTTCTCCAATATGTTGACCAACATTAACCTTACTGATATGGAAACCTGCTACAAAGCCTTTGATGGCCGTCTGCTGCGAAGTCTTGCCCCGAGTCTGGAATCACCCCGGTTTGGCTTTGAGCCGGAAATTACCGCCAAAATCGCCAAAATTCCGGGTATCAGATTTTATGAAGTGGGAATATCCTATTACGGACGCACTTATCAGGAAGGTAAACATATTCGTTGGCTTGACGGACTTAAAGCCGTTTGGCAGGTAATAAAATTTAATGTCTTTAGCTAAATTAAAATACCGCGGCGAAGAACTCTTTGAGCCGCTTTTTCGGCAATTACGGTTTTCTTTTGGTTGGCGTTATTATTCTGGCCATGATCGTATTTTTGACTTCGGTTGCGGCCCAAAAGGGAGATTCTGTACCTATCTCAATTCAAACAATATTACCTACTCGCAATACACCGGGTTCGATCCTCTGGTGAAAAAAATGGTCAAACGGCCGAAATTCTTAATCACGCCCAACCTAAGAGATGTTAAAGGTAAATTTGGCTTAGTTACAATGTTTGCAGTTCTTGAACATCTGCAATATCCGAATTTTAATTTTAATTTTTTACGCAAGTTAACCAGATCAGGATCTATCTTAGTTATTACCACGCCTTCACCCTTTGGTCGTTTCTTTTTGGAGAAGTTGTTTTATCCACTAAACCTGGTTTCAGCTCGGGAGATAGAGGAGCACCAACACTATTACACACATCCTGAAATAATTTCTCTATTCCGGAAATATTCATTTCAGCCCATCACCGTTAAAAATTTCATTTTTGGCATGGTTACTTTTGCGGTATTTGTGAGAATCTAAACCTGCTGGTAAAATAACCTTATGTCAGAAGCTCTTCTTGGAATTCAGGTTATTTCCATCTTTTTTGGTTTGTTCATGATTTATATGATTCGCTTACATTTTAAGCGGAGCAATTTGGGTAAAAAAGAATATCTGATCTGGATGTTTTGCTGGTTTAGCTTCATCATTTTTGCTCTATTTCCCGGCATCTTGGCCCCTGTTATTACCACTTTAAAGATCGTTCGGGTGCTGGATTTATTAATGGTTGTAGCTTTTATGATCCTTACTTATTTGGCGTTTTCAGATCATATGGCTATTCGAGATCTATATCGACAATTAAATAAAACTATTTCTGATAAAGCAATAATGATGCCAATAAAATCTGCTTCCAAAAATAAAAATACCTAAAACCTCCTTATTTTCGTGAATTATCCTCGCATCACAGTAGTCACGCCCTCCTACAATAAAGCAAAATATTTGCAAGAGACGATTAAGTCAGTACTTAATCAAAATTATCCGAATCTGGAATATTTCATTATGGATCCAGGTTCAACAGATGGGTCGAGAGAAATAATTAAAAAATATGCAGCCAGACATAAAGAAATTAAATTTTTTTTTAAAAGTGACAAAGGGCAGTGGGATGCTGTTAATAATGGATTCAAACAAGCAACGGGGGATTTGCTAGGTTTTTTAAATGCTGACGATTTATACACGGATCGCTCTTTATTTAAATTGGCTGAATTCAGAAATAAAAATCCTCATCGTTTATGGTTTGCGGGTCAAAGTTTAGTTGTAGATGTTTTTGGTAATCCAATTTTTAAGGCAGTTAACACTTATAAGAATTTCTTGCTCGCTCTTAATAAAAGAAATTTACTCTACATTGTTAATTATCTTATGCAACCATCAGTTTTCATCTCTAAGGAGGCTTTTTGTCGTTATGGTGATTTTATTGGCGAAAAAAAATATATTTTGGAATATGATTATTGGCTTCGTCTTTGTAAAAGCGAAATGCCAATTGTTATTTCATCAAATCTTTCGAAATTTCGTATAACTCAAAACATGGCTTCAATGAATATAAATAATCAATTGTTAAGTGCTGACGATAAGATTGTATCGACATATATTGATAATAAAGTGATATTATTTCTTCATAAATTACACAATTTTGGTAGGATTGTTATTTCAAAAAGTCACACATGAAAATATCCATTAAGAATCAAGAAAATTCAGAACGTAGTCATTTTGATAAAATGGCTGTAAATTACGACGCAAACTATGGTTACAATAATGATTTCTTTAATTATAAGAAAGAAAAAAAACTTCTTCCCCTAGCTAATCTTTTGTCTAAGTCAAAAGATTCAAATTTAAAAATTTTGGAAATAGGTTGTGGAACAGGTGAATATACTACAAATCTAGCTAAAATATTTCCGAAGTCAAACATTTCAGGCTTAGACATTTCATCGGGGATACTTAGTATAGCTAAAAAAAAGTGTCGCAGGTATAGAAAAGTGAAATTCATTGTAGGTAGCGCATATTCGTTACCTTTTCGAGCAAAGAGTTTTGATGTGGTTTGTGGTTTTTATATTCTTCACCACTTGGATCTTAAACGGGTAATGGATGAGGTGGGTAAGGTGTTAAAGCCTGGTGGAATTGCATATTTTGTTGAACCGAATTTGCTTAATCCTGTTGTATTTATCATTAAATCAATACCAATTTTAAAAAAACGTGCCGGCGATTCTCCTACAGAAACAGCTATCAACCCAATATCTTTTAGTAAAGTATTACCTTATAAACTTATTCTTAACTCCATCGCGTATACAGAATATATATTTCCACTGAGTTCAATTTCATTTAAAACTATGAAACGAATTGATAAGTTTTTTTCATTATTTTCATTACTGCCTGTTTTTAAATTATTTGGTGGCACTGTACTACTTCAAATGTCTAAAATTAAATGATATGTCAGGAGATGAACACCAAAAAAAGATATATAAGAATCTATATAAACAAGATCAATATTTAGTTGATCTGCCTGATAAAAAAATTACCGACGGGAATTATTTTAAAAATAAGAAAATACTCAGTATCGGAGCGGGAACAGGTCGTGATATTTGGTATTTGGCCAAAGACAATCAAATAACAGCAATCGATTCTTCAGAGGAAATAATTCATGTTTTAAATCCTAAAGGAATTAAAACAAAGATAATGAATCTTGAGAAAGAATTACCATTCCCTTCAGAAAGTTTTGATTTAGTAATTGCTAAAGATATTCTGGAACATATTACATATCCGCTTGAAATTTGTAAGGAGATAAAACGTGTTCTGAAACCAACGGGATATGCTGTTATTAATGTTCCTAATCATTTTTGTTTTCCAATGAGATTGAGATATCTTTTCGGCAAAAATCTGATTTGGAAAACTTTTGGAATTAATCATGAAAATTTATTTGAAGAATGGAACTATATGCATATCAGATATTTCACATGGAAAGGTTTTAAAAAATTATTGGAAAAATCTGAGCTACATATATCTAAGACATTTTTTGATATTTTTACTCTGAATCATTACACCGATCCTGAGATAGTAAAACAATATTTTAAAGATCAGAATAGCAAAACAGTAATTGTCAGAGTATTAAATATGTTTAACCTCATTTTCCCACGGTTTATAAGGAGAAAGATTGCTAATATCAGTCCGAACTTGTTGTCGGGAAGTTTTTATGTTTGGGTAAAACCTATATGATTTGGTTTTTATTGTCTCTTTTCCCCTTTATTGTTGAAGTAGTAAAGTACAAGTCTTTTATTTCATCACATTTTTTTATTGATGCAGAAACGGTTTCTAACATATTATTCCTAATAGGTTTAGTAATTTATTTTAAATCTAAAAAGAATTGGACAAATTTTGTTTTTTTGGCTTTATATCCAATTTTTACATTTATTCATCTTAAATTTAAGTACTTGGATCAAATTTATTACCCTAATTACGTGTATTCCCATTACGGAATTGATTGGGGGCCATTAGGACATATTTCTCAAAGATTAATTGGTTATTTTGTCTTAACAGAGTTTGTTAAGAAATATTATTCAACATTTGTTCTATCCATAACAAATTGGCTTAAATCCTTATACAAAAGTTCCGTAATTGTAAAAATTACAGTAATTATTTTAGCAATCTCCGCACTTCTTTGGATCAGTGAGACCAATAAAATATTTTACGATAAGCAATTGGGCATTATGGAATACGTATTTTTTAATCCTAACAAACTTTCAAAAGAAACATATATCAGAAATAAGTCGATTGGAAATTTTTATGTAGAATTATCCAGCTTCAAAAAATTTATTAATAGCAAATTTGTATTAATTATTCCTCCTCAAAAATCCGATTGGCCCTACGAAGGAAATATGCCATTAATCAGGGGAATAATTTATCCTGACGAAGTTGTTAGATCTACCTCAGAAATAAATGAAAAACAATTGCCGAGGTATCTTCTTGCCTCATGCGGATATAAGTTTAACAACACTGTTAAATGTTTTCCCTCCGAAGCCGATCTTACTTCAAAGCAAGTTTTCGTAATAGACAATAAAGGGAAAATCGTAACAGTTGTGGGATCGTTTGAACAAATAAAAAATTCAGATTCTATAATGATCGTTTCCTTAAATTAAAATGTTTCCAACTCTATTAATCATTGTCCCAGGGTTAGTTTTCTCATCACTTATATTTTCTAGTCATAATCTGAAAAATAAACTTCCAATTGCACTTGGGTTAGGTACCGGAATATTTTATTTTTTTACTATTTGTCTATATTTACTTACAGATTTGAGTTTTCAAGGAATTGCAAATATTTATTCCGTTTTCTCAGTTACAACCGCATTAATCTTTTTTGTTACTGCAAAGGGATATGTTCAAAAAGTTTGGAGCGATTTTTTGAACATCACGCATCATCCTTTAATTCTAATTCTTGCGTTAGGAGCATTTTTCCTGCTCACCTTTTGGCCTCCGTCGGGATGGGATACCATCACGCTGTATGATTTTGAAGCAAAGTTAATTACAGACAGGACTAGCTTTAGCCAAATGCTGAATTTGTCACAATTTGATGAATCAAATCCGACTTACTATCTCTCTTACCCCCCACTGAAATCATTTATTCATGCTTATTACTATCATTTAAATTCGAATCCGGTAATATATGATTTTTTTGCACATCTTTTCACTGTATTTTGCTTATATCTTTTAATCAGGACAAGGGGATCAGTAATTCAGTCACTAGTATTATCTATTCCCTATGCATTGAACCCAATTTTTATTAATCACATTGGATTCGGATACACAAACCTCATCTATGCGTATTTATATTTTTGTCTCGTATATATCATAGTCTGTTTAACCAAATTTGATTTACGTTTGAAATATGTATTTATATTTGCCTTCATAAGTTCTACGTTGAAACTTACCAGGTGGGTTGAGCCATTTTATTTAATACCCGTGTTGAGCTTTATGCTGATCACACATGGTGGAGTAATAAAAAGAATTTCTTATTCAGCTGTTTATTTACTGATCATTCATTTACTTACATATCATTGGAACAAAATTTTAATTTCAGTACCGAATCAATTTATTGAATCTAATATAAGCAAAAATGTTTCATTACTGGTCAATAATTCATCGTATTTACTCAAAGCTTCAAACTTATTTTGGACAAAATTCATTTCTTATTGGCCGTTATTGATTATTTATTTATTATTTTCCGTATATTTGTTGGTGTCTAAGTCTTCCCGTCCACAGAAATTTTTAGCCTTAGTAACTATTTTAGTGTTTGTGGCGATGTATGTAGGTTCTGTGTTTGTGTTTTTACAATTACCTAACAGAATGGAAATTTTTGATTCTCTAAACAGATTACCTATGTTTTTGCTTCCTATAGTTTGGGGATCATTGGGTTTGTTGCTAATATAAAACGCTTTTTCTCATTCTTGATTGATACTAATGTAAAATAGATCAAATGGGTTTAGTTTTTTTCTTAATGTTCGTTGTTTCTGGTTTACTTTATTCAGTTTCGTCCTCATTGATTATTAAATTATTATTTGCCATTCTTTGTGTTGTAATAGCATATCTTAGTCGTAAAGATTCATTTAATTTTTTGTTAAATTGGAAAACTGTAATATGGCTAGGAATAATAGTTTTCGGACTCCTTTTTTATGAGGCGTTAAAATTTGATAATTATGTTTATTCTCGTATACACGTTATTCCTGATAATTTTGGAATTTTTGCCGGTACTTTAACAGGTCTGATTTTTATTCCTAGAAATAAAAATCAATCATTTTTAATTTATCTTTTATCATTAGCGGTTGTAGCCTATGGTTTTTTGGGAGTTTTTAAGGCTCTAGGTAAATCCGCTGCTAATTTGGCGTATTGGTCGCATTTGCCGACCGGAAATGCTGAAAGGTCAATTCGCAAAATGTATGGAGAGGATCTGAAATATATCGATTTTCTTAACCGTTCGATTCCGGAAACTGCCCGGGTGGTTACCCCCCCGGCCTCAGCGGCATACCGGCATACCTCAGATTTGTGGATTATGTCTTCGCTTCTTTATCCGCATCAGATAGTTCAGTTTACTTCTCCCCAAAATCTGCTTCCGGGCGATTATGTCCTGATTTCTTCGGAAGCTGATAATCAGCGGGCGCAATCCACCTGGCCGGATTTTGCTCTCACCGCAGCTACTGTGGTTATTTACGATTGGCAGGCTGATTCCGGCCGGATTTGGCCCGGGCCGGTTGATTTTCAGCAATCAGTTCCCGTCGCCAATCCTTGGGGTTATCTGATTTTGCCGCGTTAATATGTTTATCTTTGCCATATTAGGAATTTGTTTCTTAGGTTGGTGGTTTACCCATCTGCTTTCTGATCAGTACACCGTTCCGGAACGTCTGGGCTTGAGTTTCCTGTTCGGAATTCAGATCCTGACTCTGGCGTTGTTCGTCAGCAATTTCTGGTTGGGGATTCGTTTAACCGCGGCTTCGGCCTGGTCGATTTGGCTGGCACTGGCCTTAATGCTGTTTTCTGCTACTAAATTTAAACTTCCGCATTTCCGCCGTTTTCATCTGGTTTGGCCGGCCACCTGGGGGCAGAAACTCCTGCTGGCAATTTTAATTATTTTGCCGGTCGCCAATTTGTTGGTTTCCTTTTGGCAGCCGGTTTTGGATTGGGACGCGGTCACCATGTTTGATTTCCGGGCCAAGATTATTTTGCACACCGGCTGGATCCAGGCTACTTTGTTCCGTTCTTCAGTTCTGGCATATCCGCTTTTGACCACCCTGTCTCACTACTGGCTGTACATTAACGGTTTAAATACGGCCATGCCCCTATATCCGCTGTTTTATGCCGCATTTATTCTAGTGTCGTTTTCTCAGCTACAGCGTGTAGTCCCGAAAATCAGGATTTTTCCGGCCACCCTGATCCTGGCCGTCACTCCGAAGCTGTTTGACCAATCACTGATTGCGTATGCCAACCTGCCCTATACGATTTATCTGGTTTTGGGTGCCGCCTACCTGTTTTTCTGGACCCGTGACCACCGCAAACCCGATTTGATTTTAGGTGTGACCCTCAGTCTGCTAAGCCTTTGGGCCAGATCATTCCCGTTTGCCCTGGTAAATCTGTTTGTGGCTTTGGTTTTTTCCGTTAAAACCCGCAGGCTTACCTGGGTGGCTGCCGGACTTTCCGCCCTGGTTATGCTGAAGGTTTTCTGGCCGCTGGATTGGCCCCGTTTACTGTCCGTCCTGACTTTTACCAAATGGGCGGTATTTGATTATTTTTTCCCCTACACCTGGATTCTTGTCCTGTTAACCCTGCGGCAGATATTTGTAGTCAGAAAAGGTTTCTACTGGCCGTTGTTGTTAACCCTGTACTTTGGTCTGTATATTGTCGGCAATTATTACTTTTCCGGAATCTATGCCGACTACGCCGGCATTCCCGATGCCGCCCAGCGGATGGTGATGTTTATTAACCCGGCTATTGTGTGGTATCTGTTTACCGTGATATGAAACGCCTGTGGTTCTGGATCTGGGCCTGTCTGCTGTTTTTGGGCAGTTTTGGTGCCGTCCCGGTTTCGGCTGCCGATGTTAATTATGTCACTCCGGTATTTCCCGTCAGGTCACCGCAGTATTGGCGGCAGGGGAGTGACCCCCGGCATTTTTCCCGGGTTTACGACCTGGTTAAACAGACCGGTTTACCCAGTACCTGGTTGCTCCATTACGATGTCTTTAATAATCCCGACTCCACCGGCCTGACTGCCGTCTTAAAAGCCATGCCCCGGGCGGAAATCGGTCTGTTTTTGGAAGTCACCCGCGACTTAGCCGATGCCAGCTTTGTCAGATATGCCTGGAATTCCGATACCTGGAGTTCGGCATATCGTGTGTTTCTTTCCGGTTATACTCCGGCCGAACGACGCCGGCTGATCGATACGGCCTTTACCGCTTTCAAGGCCGAATTTGGTTATTATCCGGCCGCCTATGGAGCCTGGTATATAGACGTTTCCAGTCTGGAATACATTCGGGAGAAATACGGATCCCGGGTGGTCTTGGGTTTAGCTGATCAGTATTCCACCGACGGATATCAGACCTGGGGTCAGTATCTCAATGTTCCCTACTTTGTCAGTAAAACCTCGGCGATTGAACCGGCAGATTCGCTTGCTGACAGTACCGGAGTCCTGAAATTGCAGTGGGCTCCGCGCGAACCTACCCTGGGTATCGGCGCCGATGTCCAGGCTTCAAATTTCAGTGCCCAGGTTAACGATTACCACCGCCAAAAAGGTTTGGGCACCGACTATTTCCGTACCCTGTTGGCTGATTTAACCGTCAACTCTCCCGGGGCCGTGTCTCAGGCGGTGATCGGTATCGAAGTCGGCGAACTGGAGCCCGCATATCTGCCGGCGCTGCAGTCCCAGTTGCAGGTCTTGGCTAAAGAAGCCGCCGCCGGACAGATTAAGGCCGTCACCATGTCAGAATTTTTAGCCGCATATACCGGCAGATACCCGGCCGTGTCTCCGGCCGGAATTATCGGTTCTTCTGCCGCCGCCGAACCGGTCTGGTGGTATTTTGATCACCGGCTGCGGTTGGGAATTAAACTCACCGCTTCCGGCGCTTCATTGGTGGATTTACGCTTCTACCACCGCTCCGGCTATCGCGATAACGATCAGGTTAGCAGAGACACCCGGGAAAATTTAGTCAGGTTGGTTCCGGCCGAAATTGATCAGGTAACTTTACGCAACCCCGTAGCCTTAACCGCCGGTCCGGTAAAAGTTTCCGTTCAGACGGATTTATTGCGGTTAACTTCCCCTGCCGGCGAATTGGTGGTTTCACCCGGAGGAGTATTTACTACTTTTCCCGGAGTGGATGCCCGTCTTTTCACCCCGCCGCAGTCTGTAGCGGTTGACCGCTCCGGCTGCCGGAGTGAATTCGGCGGCTATGCCGGTAAATTCTCCTGTCTTAAACAATTAGTCAGCCGGTTGTTTGCCGGTCTGCCGGATCCGGTTTATTCCCGTCTGGAAGGTCAGGTATATCTGGGGTTTAGGACCGGTTTTACTCAGGTCTGGGGGCTGCGTCTGCCGCAGCTGCGCCTGGGTAATTTCACTTTTCCTTTCCCGGTTTTGGACAACTTCATCAGTCTGAAACGTAAGCTCACCCCGGAATTTGTCTGGACGGGTAAGCAGGAAATTGAGCTTGGTCAGTTCGCCGCTTCAGGTCAGATTCTCCCCAAAGGTACGGCTTACGGCCAGGAGGAATTGTTAAACCTTCCCAATCAGAGGAAAATGTTTGAAAACGGTTATTATCTGGTCCTGTCTGCCGACTGACATGAAAGTTACCGCACACACCCTGATCAAAAATGAACAACGCTGGATTTGGTATGCCCTGAAGTCGGTAGAACCGTTGGTGGATGAGATTTTAGTCTGGGATACCGGCTCCACCGATGCTACGGTCGCCGTAGTTAAGTCCTTTCCTTCCGCCAAAATTAAATTTAAACAGCTGCCGGTGGTTACCCCGGAGGGTCATACCGCCGCCAGACAGCAGATGCTTGAGGCCACCGATTCCGACTGGATTTTAATTTTGGACGGGGATGAAATCTGGTGGCAGGATTCCCTGCGCGAAAGCCTGCAGGTTATTCGTGACCGCCCGCAGTTATCCGCCCTGGTTTCCCGGTTTATTAATTGTGTCGGAGACATTCACCATTACCAGGCTCCCGACCGCAGCCGTTATGACATTGCCGGATATAAAGGCCCTTACAACCTCAGATTTATCAACCGGCATATTCCCGGTCTGCATGTGGCCCAACCCCACGGCGGTCAGCAGTACCGTGACGGCAGTGAAACTCCGTTACAGGCCTTTCCGCCCGACCGGCTGGCGGTTATTAAAGCTCCGTATCTGCATCTGACCCATTTACCCCGTTCCGTCAGCCGCGAAAATGAATTGGCTACTTTAAAACGCAGCTTTAAATATCGGTTTGAGCTGGGTTTGCCGTTTGCCGCGGATTTTGTGTATCCCGAGGTCATGTATCTGCCCCGTCCCGCTTTGGTTCCTGATCCGTTCACCCGCCGCAGTTTGGGCTACTTGGCCAAAAGTCTGGTCTATGAACCTGCCCGGATGCTGAAACACTGGCTGTCATTTCCGTCCCGGTCCGGGTATTAGTTAATCTAATTATTAATTCCTGTTCGCCTGTTCAGTCTTTATGGATTATTACGCTACCGCCAAAACTGCCAGTCAGCAGATTTCCGGGCATCCCGGTTTGGAATTTCTCCGGGCTAAAATTCAGCCTGAAATGCGGATTTTGGACGTCGGCTGCGGTGAAGGCACCCGGCTGCAGACTTTAACCGCCGGCCGCCCGGGAGGTTTCGGGATTGATGTAAATCCCGCAGCTGTCCGTCTGGCTAAAAGACGTTATCCCGGGCATCGGTTTCTGGTAGGTCGTGCCGAGCAGCTGCCGTTTCGCCGCAATAGTTTCGATTTGGTCTACACCGCTTTTGCCATCGAGCATTGTCAGTTCCCGGAAAAATTCTTAACCGAAATGCTTCGGGTAGTCAGACCCGGGGGTCGGATCGTGGTTCTGGCTCCGAATTTCGGTGCTCCCAACCGCCGTTCGCCGGTTTCCCTGACGTCCCCGGCCACCAAGCTGGTCCAGGGTCTGATTAAAGATCTCTGGCCGCCTCCGGCCTTGGACTGGGAACAGGTTGTCCCTAAAGATACCTATGAAAATATTGATGACGACACGACTTTTGAGCCCTATGTTGGTTCATTGATTCGGTTTCTGCGCCGCCGGGGGTTGCAGATTGAAATCGCTTCCTCCCTTTGGGAGCTGGAACCGCCGCCGCAGAAACTTCACCACCGCTTGTTTTTAGCTTTAGGTAAGTCCGGTCTCCCGCCGTTTAGGTTCTGGGGACCGCAGCTGTTTGTTTCTGCGCTAAAATAACTCCAGGATGAAAATCGCCTTTTTAAGTTTTTACGGGGGATTAAATGAACGCGGAGTGGAAACATACGTTGAGGAAATTTCTACCCGGCTGGTTAACTTAGGCCATGATGTGACTGTGTATCAGAACGGTGCTTCCCGGAAAAAGACCAACTATCGGGTTGCCTATCTGCCCTCCTTATTTTTGTTACCTCCGTTTGACTCGGATCCGGATGTGCTTATTCCTACCAACGGCCGGCTGCAGTCCGTTACCGCCCGGGCCTGGTCGTTGTGGCATCGGAAAAAATATTTGGCTGTTGGCCAATCCGGTCTGGGTGCTGACGATAAGCTCAACCTGTTTACTTTTCCCGACGTCTTTATCGGTCTGACCGATTATCAGTGCCGGTGGGCCCGGCAGGTAAATTCTCTGGTCCGTACGGCCAGAATCAGCAACGGTGTAAATACTCAGAAATTTTCTCCGGATGTAACTCCGTTTGCCTTTAATTTACCTAAACCCCTGGTGTTGTCGGTCGCCGCCTTTGAGTCCATCAAACGCCTGGACTTATTAATCGCCGCAGTGGCCAAAACTCCGTTTTCTCTGGCCTTAGTCGGCCGCGGCAGTTTGCAGACCGAATTGGACCAGCTGGGGCAGCGTTTGCTTGGCCCCGGCCGCTTCCGCATCCTCAGCCTGCCTCAGGATCAGCTGCCGGCGGCATATACCGCCGCCGACGTATTTGCGTATCCGACTTCACCCTGGGAATCGTTTGGTATTGTCATGCTGGAGGCTTTGTCAGCCAACCGTCCGGTGGTCGCTACCGCCGATCCCATCCGTCAGGAAATTCTGGACACGGCCGGCCTGACGGCTGATCCGGCCAGTCCGGACGCTTTTGCCGCCGCTTTGCAGTCTGCCGTTAAGACTGACTGGGGTGACCGTCCCCGCACCCGGGCCGGTCAGTTTACCTGGGATGAAGCCGCTTCCCGTTACCATACCCTCTTATCCAAATTATGAACTCATCTTTGCCCATTTCCGTTGTCTTGGTTGTTAGGGACGGAGCCAAAACCCTTGCCCGCTGTCTTACCTCGGTACAGCCGCTGACTTCGGACATCGTGGTTATCCTGGATCCGCGGACGGTTGATGCTACGGCTGCCGTTTGCCGGCAGTTTAAAGCCCGGGTTTACACCCGCCGCTTCGATGATTTTTCCGGTCAGAAGAATTACGCGTTGTCTCAGGCTAAAAACTCCTGGGTTTTGTCTTTGGATGCGGATGAATGGTTAAGTCCCGGTCTGCAGCAGGAACTGCTGCATCTGACTTTGCTCCCGGACGTGACCGCTTATGCGATTCCGCGCAAAAATATTATTTTCGGCCGGATTATTAATCACACCAACTGGGACCCCAACGGCCTGGTCAGATTTTTTGATAAAACCCGCAGTTCCTGGCAGGGTCAGGTGCATGAGCAGTTGGTTACTCGGGGCCAAACGGCCGGTTTGATCTCTCCGCTTATGCATGAAAATTACCGGACGGTGGAGGAATTTCTCACCCGTCAGGACGCCTATTCCACTTTAGCCGCGCAGGAAAAACTCCAGTCCGGAGTCAGATTCAGCCTGTTTTCCGCCCTGTTTCAGCCGTTAGGGGAATTTTTCCGCCGTTATATCTGGCATGCGGGTTTTCTGGATGGTTGGCATGGGTTATTTCTGTCTTATCTGATGGCCCAGTATCATTTCTCGGTTTGGGTGAAACTATGGCAAAAAAGTCATTCCCCGTCGGTCTGACGGTAGTTCTCGGTTTGGGGCTGCTGCTTAGACTGGTTAATCTCGGTCAGAGTTTTTGGTTGGATGAAGCCTCCCAGGCCCAGATGTCTTCCTGGTCGGCGGCAATGATTTGGGCCGACCGGGCAGGGGATTTTCACCCCCCGCTGTTTTATCTGCTGGCCCACATTTGGCTGCAGTTCGGCCGGTCGGAAATTTGGCTGCGGACCCTGCCGCTTCTTTTTGGTCTGGCCGATATTTACCTGCTCTACCGCCTGGCCGGAAAAATTTTTAACTCCCGGGAGTTGACCCTGTTTAACCGCCGTATCAGTCTGCAGTTTTTATCCGGTCTGTTTTTGGCTCTTAACCCGTTTCATATTTATTATTCCCAGGAATTCCGGTCTTATTCCTTACTCTCCTTTTTAGGTGCCCTGTCGATGTACCTGCTGTATACCGGCAGTTTTCTGTGGTTATCTGTGGTTAACGCCCTGCTGCTTTACACTCATTATTCCTCCGTGTTTATTATTCTGGCTCAGTTAACCTGGATATTCTTTTACCGCCGGCCGCAGATTTTTTCCCTGCTGCGGCATTTTTTGCTCAGCCTGATATTGTATTTACCCTGGCTGCCGCAGCTGTCTGCCCAACTGCAGTCGGGGATAAACATCGACGCCTATCTGCCGGGTTGGCGGTCGCTGCTATCCGTATCCACGGTCAAGATTCTTCCCCTGACATTTTTTAAACTGACCGCCGGCCGGATCAGTTTTCTTTCCGGATGGATTTATTTCCCGTATATCGCTTTTGTCCTGGCCTGTGTTTTTGCCGCCTTCCGGTTGGCTAAGACCGAAAAGGAATTTTTGTTTAACTGGATCCTGGTCCCGGTATTTGCCATGATTGTTTTTTCCTTTGTCTTTCCCCAGAACCAGCCTTTCCGGGTGATTTATGTTCTGCCCGGACTGGTCCTGATTTTTGTCCAGGCCTGTGCCCGGTTTCCGAAGCTTTTTCTCACCCTGTTTTTATACATTTTTCTGGTCGGTAATTTCAGTTATTTCACCCGGCCGCGGCTGCAGCGGGAACAGTGGCGGCAGGCCATCGGATTTCTGACCGCCTCCCGGTCAGAGTCCTCAGCTACGGTAGTGAAATTTTCCGATAAGTTTTCCCCGTTTTATTGGTATGCGCCCGAATTTCCGGTGGTTGCCGCCGCGGCGCATTTTCCCGCCCGGCCTGATGAGACTGCTGCTGCTTTATCTTTCTTAACCTCCGGTAAAATTAATCAGGTGTATGTTCTGGACTATCTGGGTGACCTGACTGATCCGCATCGGGAAGTTGACCAGGTCATTTTGGATTTGGGTTTTACCCGCAGCCGGACCTTCAACTTTGAAGGTGTCGGTTTTATTCATCAGTATCTCCGGCAGTTATGATCCCCCTGGTTCAGTTTTTACATGCCGTTGTCTGGTGGGCTCAGGATTTTATTCCTCCGGCCGAATTTTTTGTTTACCCTTATCTAACCGCCCGGGGACTGCTGCCATACACCCAGATAATCGACCATCATTTTCCCGGTTTGTTTTTCTTTCCGGTAAATTTTTTCAGTCTGGGATTCACCGACCCGTTGAGTTTTAAAACCCTTGCCTTACTGGTCGTTTTATTAACTTCGGTGCTGCTTTCCCGCCTGGCTAAACATCACCGGATTTCTCCCGGGCAGGTGGTGACGGTAATCGCGCTGTATTCCGTCTGGCAGATATTTTTTTCCGGTTCCACTTTGTGGATCGATCTGTTTTTGCCGGTATTTTTGCTGCCCGGTTGGGAGCTTTTCCGCCGCCGCCGCTTTTTCCTCTCCGGTGTTATGTTTGCCCTGGCCCTGGTGTTTAAACAGACGGTAATTTTGCCCTTAATATTCACCTGTCTGTTTTTGTTCCGAAGTCCCAAAGCCTTGGTTACTTTTCTGTTTCCCCCGGCTGTCGCGGTTTTACTGACCTGGGGCTATTTTTTCTTTCGCGGCAGCGGCAGTGACTTTTGGTATTGGAATTTTGTTTTTAACTTTCAGACTTATGCCCGGGAGGCCGGCAGACTGCCGGGAATAGGGGATTTACTGAAGTTGTCTTTACCCCTCACTCTTTATTTCCTGGCAGTTATAAACGGATTCCGGCATCACGACAAACCGCTCCTGCAGTTGGCCGGGTTAGTGGGTCTTTTGGCCCTACCCGGATTTTCCCGGTTTGGTTTGGAACATTTTCAGCCGGCTGTCCCGTTTTTTGCCTTATTATTGGTAATCGGTTTTTCCGAATTACCCTCCTTCCGTTGGCTGCTTCTGCCTGTCAGTTGCCTGTTCGTTCTGGTATTTCAGTTCCGGCATCCTCCGGCAGGTCAGATAGTCAATTTTTCTCCGGCTGACTACCGGGTTTACGACCGGGCAGCCGCTTTAGCCGTTTCCGGCCGCACCCTGGCCGTTTTAGGCGCCAGTCCGCTCATCTATTCCCAGGCCAAAACTCTTCCCGTGGGTAATTTATTTTTCTTTCCGCTCCCCTGGTTGTTTTCACCCCTGCAGCCGCGCCAGCTGGATATCTGGGCGGACAGTCCGCCCGATGTAATTATTTTTGATCCGCACAGCCGGGTTGACGGCCGGTCGATTTTTACTTCGGCCGATCGGTTGATAGAATACATGCAGCGCAACTATCGGCAGACGGAAGAAATTTCCGGTCAGCTGATATATACCCGCTTATGAAGCTATGAAGATATGAAGATAGGAATAGACATTTCTCAGGCCATCTTCGGAACCGGTGTTTCCGACTACACCATTGATTTGGTCAACACTCTGCTTTCAGTTGATCCCACTAACGAATACGTGCTGTTCGGTTCTTCCCTGCGCCGGACCGCGGACATTAAACGGATTTTTCCGACGGCCCGGACTTTCCGTTTCCCCCCGATGCTGTTGCACTACCTCTGGAATTATCTGCATGTGGTAAATATTGAAAATTTTACCGGCCAGGTGGATGTTTTTCACACTTCCGATTGGGCTGAACCCCCCGCCTCAGCTCCCAAGGTGACCACTGTTCATGATCTGTCGCCGTTTTTATTCCCCGAGGAAATGAGCAGCGGCGCCTTCAGAAATATTGCCGCGGTTCACGCCGCCCGGATGAATTGGGTAGTCAGGGAAAGCGCCAAAATCATTTGTGTATCCCAAAGTACCGCCGCCGACTTACTTAAATTGTTCAAGGTTGACCCGAAAAAGTTGGTCGTTATCCCTGAAGCTTTACCGCAGCGGTTTGAAATCCGGCCGACGCCCGCCCAGATTGCTGCCGTCAAAACCGACTTCGGCTTAAGTAAGTATGTGGTAGCTATCGGGACTCCGCAGCCGCGCAAAAACATTTCCCGGTTATGCCGGGCGTTTTTACAATTCGCTGACAAATTCAGTCTGCCGGAAAAATTAGTTGTTGTCGGCGGTCATGGTTGGGGGATTACTGACATTCCGGTCTCCGACCGGATAGTCTTTACCGGTTACCTGCCCGACACCCAGCTGGCAGCGCTTTTAGCCGGCAGTGAAGTCTTAGCTTTCCCGTCGCTGCATGAAGGTTTTGGTTTGCCCATTCTGATGGGCTTTTATCATCATGTTCCGGTAGTTACTTCCGGCGTCTCCAGTATGCAGGAGGTAGCCGGTCATGCGGCCGTTTTGGTGGATCCGCACTCTTTGGAAAGTATTGCTGCCGGTATAGCCGAAGCGATCAGACACCGGACGAAGTTGGTTGCCGCCGGAAACAAACGCCTGGCGGAATTCAGCTGGACCAAAGCCGCACAGGACACTTTAATTACGTATAGTCAGGTATGTTAATCGGTATTGACGGCAACGAAGCCAATATTACCCGTCGGGTGGGGGTAAATCAGTATGCTTTTGATCTGCTGCATGCCCTGCATGATCTGCCCGAAACCCCGGAGTTTGTCATCTACCTTAAATCCCCGCCGCTGCCGGATCTGCCGGCTGCCCGGCCGGGTTGGTCGTATCGGGTGATTCCTTTTCCCAAACTCTGGACCCAGACCCGTTTGCCGTTTGATTTGTATACGCATTTCCCCCGTCCGGATGTGTTTTTTACCCCTTCCCACTACGCTCCGCGCTGGTCGCCCATGCCGGCGGTTATTTCCGTCATGGATTTAGGTTTTCTGTCTACCCGGAGTCAGTTCACTGCCAAAGACTTCAATCAATTAAAGCACTGGACGGAATATTCGGTTGCCCGGGCTGCAAAAGTTTTGGCCATTTCCGAGTTTACCCGTCAGGATGTCATCAAGTTTTATCACCGTCGTCCTGAAGACGTTATCGTTACCCATTTAGCCTATGACGACAAAATGTTTAAGCCGGTTTCGAACCCGGCCGTTTTGAAAAAATTCGGAATTACCGGTAAATATTTCTTATTTTTAAGCAGCCTTAAACCCAGTAAAAATGTGGAAGGCCTGATCCGGGCATATCACCAATTCAAACTTTCCTCCGCCGGCCCCGTTCCTAAATTGGTAATTGCCGGCAAAAAAGCCTGGTTATTTGACCAGATATTCGCTTTGGTTAAAGACCTGCAGCTGGAAGCAGACGTCATTTTTACCGGTTTTGTGGCTGAAACTGACGTCCCCCCGCTGATGACTCAGTCCGCCGCGTTTATCCTTCCCAGTTTTTTTGAAGGGTTCGGCATCCCGGTTTTAGAGGCCATGGCCTGCGGAACCCCGGTAGTGGTTTCCCGGGTTGCCAGTCTGCCGGAAGTCGCCGGTTCTGCCGGAATTTATATCGATCCGTATAATCTCGATTCAATCTGTGCCGGGTTGACGGAAGCTTTGGGTAAAAACCGCCGGAAATACATCACGGCCGGTCTGACTCAGGTCCGGCAGTTCAGCTGGGTAAAAACTGCTCAAAAGACCCTGGAAGTTCTGACTTCCTGCTAAAATAGCGTTAGGAATATATGAAAATTGCTAATCTGCATATCTCCGGATCGGGTATCAGGTTTGTGGATAAACACGGCAACCCCCTTTCTTTGGGTACGGCTGTGGGGAAAATTACCGCCCGGATCTCGAGTATTTGGCACGATTTTTGGCTGATGTGGTTGCATGTTGGCAACGACTTGATTCCCTCCCACTCTTTTCGGCGCTGGATATTTGCCCTGGCCGGCGGCCGGATCGGTTCCGGTTCGGTTATCCATATGTGCGCCCGTTATTATTCCCCTTCGGGAATTGTCATCGGTAAAGACACCCTCATTGGTTATCGGGTAACTCTGGATGGCCGGGCCCGTCTTTCCATCGGCAGTCATGTGGATATTGCTTCCGAAGTCATGATTTACAACTCCGAACATGATTTGCAGGCGGCCGATTTTCATGCCACGGTTGCTCCGGTAGAAATAGGGGATTACGTTTTTATCGGACCCAGAGCCATTATTTTGCCGGGAGTTAAAATCGGACGCGGCGCAGTAATTGCTGCCGGGGCAGTGGTAACCAAAGATGTACCGGATTTTGCTATCGTTGGCGGAGTCCCGGCTAAAGTTATCGGGGAAAGAACCAACTCCGATCCGAAATACATTCTCGGCCGGGCCAGTTTGTTTTGTTAATCATGAGAGTCGTTAAATTATTTGCCGGATTATTAATGGCTGTAGTGGCCGTGTATCTGCTTCTGCCCTCGCCCGTTTTTCCCGAACCCCCGCCCGGGGCCCTGCGTTCAAGCGAACCGGGAGATATGGAAAGCGTTTATCGTCGGGCTTACTACACCAACCTTTCCCGCTCTGAAGTTTTAAGCCATTATTCCGCCCAATTTTCCGCCTATCTGCCGCAGCTGCTGTTAAATTATCCGCCTGAGGAAGCCTTTACCCTGGTCAGGGATCAGACTAAATCTTCCTGGCTGCAGGAACTTGTGCACCCCGGCCGGGAATCTTTATACGTCAACGGCTTTTATCCCACTAAACCGACCGAACAAATCAACATCAATGGAATTCATTACGTCAATAAGATTACCGTCAGATATATCCCTTCGCATCCGGTAGGAAGAATTACGGTTTTAGCCCTGGCGGTTATTTGTGGTTATCTGCTGTTTAAAGAATATGGCCGCGCTTAAAAAATACCTTCCGATACTCTTATTTCTGCTCATCCCGCTTTACCCTAAATTTCCTTTAGTCGGAGTCGGCGGAACGTTTGTCTCCGTCCGGCTGGAAGACCTGCTTCTGGCGGGTGTCTTCGTCGTCTATTTGATTTCTCTCGGCCGCCGGCCGTTGGAAAAGTTGAATAACCCCATGTTCAGAGCCATTTTCCTTTATTGGTTTATCGGTTTTGCCGCGTCCTTTTCCGGTATCTTCTTGACCAAAACCGCCACCGTCAGTCTGGGGCTTTTGCACACCCTGCGCCGGGTGGAATATATGTGCTTATTCCTGATTGCCTATAACTGGCTTTCCGGTCTGGACCAGCTGAAATATTATCTGCGGGTATTTCTTTTAATCGGCGTAATTGTGGCTGTTTACGGCCTCGGACAGCAGTTTTTGCATTTCCCGGTAATTTCCACCACCAACAGCGAATTTTCTAAAGGGCTGGCACTGACACTGGGAGCCGGGGCCAGAATCAATTCCACTTTTGCCGGTCATTACGACCTGGCAGCCTTCTGTGTATTTCCGCTGCTGCTGATTATTTCCTTGCTGTCGTTGTCAAAGAACCGCCTGTTACTCTTAACCGCCGGCGGACTGATCTATTGGACCATGCTGTTGTCCGCTTCCCGGATTACCTTTGCCAGCTTCTTCTTAAGCGCGGCCGTATTGATAGTCATTATTCGGAAAAAACTCTGGCTGGTGCCCTTGGTGGCGATCAGTTTTTTGGGCTTTCTTTTATCTCCGCAGCTGCGCGGCCGGTATCTGGACCTGATCACTAATCATTTATTGTCCTTAGCCCCACCGGTTTCAGCCCAGACTCTGACCCCTTTGCCGGCAGCCCCGGTTACGGCTACGGCTACGGCTGAAAGTAAAGCCGTAGATGCCGTTCCTGATGCCTTAAAACCCCCGGCTGTGGCTGAAGACCGGTCTTTTAACATCCGCCTCAAAGTGGAATGGCCGCGGGCCTTACGGGCATTTATCAAAAATCCGCTTTTTGGCAGCGGCTATTCTTCCGTCGGTCTGGCCGTAGACAATGAATATTTGCGGATTCTGGCCGAAACCGGGTTGCTCGGCCTGGCGGGTTTTTGCCTGATTATTCTGAGATTTTTCCTTTCCGGATTACCCTGGCTGCGTCATTATCAGCCGAATATTAAATCGGCATTTATTGCCTCGTCTTCATGTTTTCTGCTCAGTCTGCTTTTGGGCGGGTTATTTATTGACGTCTTTGCTGCCTCTAAAATTGCCATGATGTTATGGTCTATAATTGGCTTGGCAGAAAAAACTAAAACCTTATCAGCCTAAAGCCAAATATGACCCCTACCGTTTTGAAACGTTACCTGAAATTTTTTATTCCCCTGGTATTTGTGCTTGGTTTTGTTGTCCGTCTGTACAAAATTGATAACCCCATCGCCGATTGGCATTCCTGGCGTCAGGCCGATACGTCTGCAGTCACCCGGAACTTTTTCAAATCCGGAGTAAACCTGTTGCTGCCGAAATACGACGATCTGTCAGACGTTTCCGGTAAGGGTCTGCTTAACCCCAATGGCTACCGGTTTGTTGAGTTTCCGCTGTTTAACCTGCTGCATTATCTGCTGGCTAAAGCTTTTCCCGCTCAGACGCTGGAGTTTTCCGGCCGGATGACTTCCGTTTTGGCTTCACTGCTCTCTGCCTGGGTAATTTATAAGTTAACTAAGCGCCATACAGACCAGTCGACCGGACTTCTGGCTGCCGGATTTTTCCTGTTCCTCCCCTACAATATCTATTTCTCCCGGGTCATCCTTCCGGATCCGTTAATGGTCACTCTTTACCTGCTTTGTCTGAACTTTTTCGATTTGTGGACCAAAAACCAGAATCTTAAACTCGGCGTATTGACCTGCATTTTTGGCGGATTAGCCGTCTTGGTTAAACCGGTCGCTGTTTTCTTTTTGCTTCCGATCGCCTGGTATTTTCTCCGCAAGTCAGGCCTGAAAATTCTTAAAAACCGCTGGTTCTGGATCTTTAATCTCAGTTTCGCCATTCCGTATATTTTTTGGCGGGCTTGGGAAACCCGGCATCCGGAGGGTATTCCTGCCGGAATCTGGTTATTAAACGGCGATCACATCCGCTTTAAGGGTGCGTTTTTCCGCTGGATCTTCGGTGAACGTCTGGCCAAGATGATTCTGGGCGGGTGGGGGACAATCGCTTTTGCCGCCGGGTTGCTGGAATCAGGCTTCTTCTGGCCCTGGGCCGCCGCTGCCGGCCTTTATCTGTTCACCTTTGCAACCGGTAATGTCCGTCATGATTATTATCAGATTCCGATTCTGCCGATTGTCTCAATTCTTTTAGGTATCGGCACCTCCGTACTGTGGAAATCCGCCCGGACCAGTCTGAAGGTGTATGTCCGGCGGGGGTTATTGGTTGTTTCCCTCGCTTTTGCCCTGGCTTTTTCCTGGTACGATATCCGCGGCAATTACCAGGTTAATCATTGGGAAATCGTCCATGCCGGTCAGCGGGTGGATGAAATCACTCCTAAAGATGCCGTCGTAGTTGCCCCGTATAACGGGGATACGGCTTTTCTTTATCAGACTAACCGCCGGGGATTTGCCTACTTACCCTTTCCGATTAAAGACCTAATCGACCGCTTCAATGCCACCTATTTTGTCTCCGTCAATTATGACGACCAGACCCGGGCCGTCATGGCAAAATACACCGTCATTGAAGAAAAACCTGAATATGTCATCGTTAAACTCGTTGAACCCCTGCAGCCGAAAACCAAATGAAGATTTTAATGATCACCCCGTATCTGCCGTATCCGCCATCAGACGGAGGCCAGGTCCGGTCCTACGCCCTGATTAAGCGTTTGTCTAAACGGCATGAAATTACCCTGGTCTGTTTCACCCGTGTTCACAATACTGAAGATCAGGTTAAACATATGCAGCAGTTTTGCCGGAAAGTCATGGTCTTTGAACGCGGTAAGGCCTGGACCATCCCTAATGTTTTACGCACCGGCTTATCGCTTTATCCGTTTTTAGTCTCCATCTATCACACTCCCGGTATTAAAGAAAATTTGGAACGGGAAATCCGTGAAGGCAATTACGATCTCATCCACGCCGAAACCTTTTACGTCATGCCGTATTTGCCCGAGATCCATCCCCCGACGGTTCTGGTAGAACAAACCATTATGTCCCGGGTATTCAGTCATTATGTTGAAACTGAGAAGCGCTGGTGGCTTAAGCCGCTCATGCTGATTGATGTGGCAAAAATCAGTTATTGGGAAAAATATTTCTGGCGTAAAACCGATCGGTTGGTGGCCGTATCCGGTGAAGACGCCACGGTTATGAAAAAATCTCTGCCGGATGTGACTGTGGATGTAGTTCCCAATGGCATCGGTGAAGACTTTGAAAATATCCGCCAGAATACTCATTACAACCGCACGATTCTTTACCAGGGAAATTATAAGTGGATTCAGAACTGGGAGGCCGTTCATATTCTGGCCACTCAGGTGTTTCCGTTGATTAAAAAGTCCCTCAAGGATGCCCGGCTGTGTATCAGCGGTCAGTTTATTACTGATAACATCAGGGCTTTAAAAGGGGCTGATATTGATATCAACGAATTAAAAGACGACGACAACCGCGGTGTGGTTGATGCCTATGCCAAGTCCGGGCTGTTGCTGGCCCCGATTTATGGTCCGGGAGGGACCAGACTGAAGATTTTGGCAGCCATGGCTTCAATGATTCCGGTAGTCACTACTCCTTTAGGCGCTGAGGGTTACGGAGCCGTTGACGGTGAATCGATTTTGGTCGGTGCCACTCCGCAGGAGATGGCCGAAAAATCCATAAAAATCCTCAGGGATAAAAAACTGTATGAAAAAATTGCCAGGAATGCCAAGAAATTAGTTGAATCAAAATTTACCTGGGGACCGATTACTAGCCATCTGGAATCGATTTATCAGGAAATGACTCATGAGCAAATCAAGTGACAGGTCGTTAACCATCGTCATCTTAAGTTTTAACGTCAGATCGGTATTGGCTGATTGTCTGCAGTCTCTGCGTCAGGCCAAACGCCCGAAAGACGATTGGCAGATAGTTGTCGTCGACAACCAGTCTGCGGACGACTCGGTCGCTTATGTCAGGAAACATTTCCCCGAAGTTAAGTTGATTGTTAACAGTCGTAATTTAGGCTTTTCTGCCGGTAATAACGTCGCCCTTAAACGGGTAACTACTCCCTATACTTTACTTTTAAATCCGGATACGGTGGTTTACCCCGGGACTATTCAGACGGTGCTGGATTATGTCGCCCCTCGTCCCGAAATCGGAGCCGCCACCTGCCGGGTGGAGCTTCCCGACGGGTCACTGGATTATTCCTGCCATCGCCGCTTTCCCGATCCCTGGAATTCGTTTGTTTACTTCTTTACCGGCGGACTGAAAAAATTTTCCCGCTACGCTGATAACCATATTCCGGACACCATCCACGACATCGACGCCTTAACCGGTGCCTTTGCCTTAATCAGAACCGCGGTCGGTAAGAAAATTAATTGGTTTGATGAAGACTTTTTTTGGAACGGGGAGGATTTGGATCTTTGCTACCGGATTAAAGAACTCGGTTACCGGATTGTTTATTTACCCCAGGTAAAAATCACCCACTTTAAAGGTTCTTCTTCGGGCTTGTATAAAACCGGTAAATATAAGATTAGTAAATCCGCTCAGCTCCGTTCAGCCGAATTCGGGATTACTGCCATGCGGATCTTTTATGCCAAACATTTAGCCGCCAAATATCCGGCAGTTTTCAACGCCTTTGTCAGTTTGGGGATGTCCGTATTACATTTCTGGCGTCAGGCCAAAATCTATTTAACCTAACCTGTTTTTTGTGTCAGTTAAAACCATTTGTATCGATGCCCGACTCTACGGTTATGCCCATACCGGCATCGGTCGTTATGTCGCAAATCTGATTCGGTTTTTGCCGGCAGACAAACACACCCGGATAGTCCTGATCGTCTCTCCGGCTGATTATTCAAATCCCCAACTGCAGGCATATCCCAGATTTATTGCCCGTTTCCACCCCTATCATCCTCTCGCCCAGTTGGAAATGCCGCTGCTGGCTTTACGGATTCGGGCTGATTTGTTGCATGTCCCGCACTTTTCCATTCCGGTACTCTGGCCGGGACGTCTGGTAGTTACCGTTCATGACCTGATTAAAAATATTTCCCGTGGTCGGGATACGACCACCCGCAGTCCTATGATGTACCATCTGAAATATCTGGGCTATTTGTTTGTTTTAAAACTGGCCCTGCTTCGCGCCAGAAAAATTTTTGTTCCGGCGAAATACTGGCGGGAAATTCTGATCAGGGATTACCGGATTGACCCCTCTCGGATCATCGTTACTTACGAAGGTGTGGATACTCAGATTACGCGTTCATCAGTGCCCACCGAATTTGCTCTCCCCAAACCCCTGGTCGTCTATACCGGTAACCTCTATCCCCATAAAAACGTTCCCGTTCTCCTGCGGGCAATTAAGCTGTTTAACGGTGAAGTTCATTTAGCTATTGTCTGCGCCCGGTCGGTTTTTACGCAGCGGTTTGAAAAAATGGTTCACACTCTTAATTTGGAAAAGGAGGTAGTTTTTCTCGGCCGGTTGACGGATGCCCAATTGTCTTCTCTGTATGCTTATGCCGATTTATTCGTTTTTCCCTCGCTGATTGAAGGTTTCGGTTTGCCCGGATTGGAAGCCATGGCTGTGGGGCTGCCGGTAATTGCCGCCAAAGCTTCCTGTCTGCCGGAAATTTATCGTCAGGCCGCCCTGTACTTTAATCCTCACGATCCTAAAGATTTGCAGCTTAAAATCAGCCGGGTGCTGGCCGATCCCGCCCTGCGGGCAAATTTGATTTCCCGTGGTCAGAAACTTGTTAAACTCTACTCCTGGCCTAAAATGGCCAAAATCACATGGACAGAATACCAAAACGCGTTGCGTTAGTTTATGACCGGGTCAATAAATGGGGCGGGGCTGAACGGGTCATGCTGGCTCTGCATGAATTGTTTCCGACCGCTCCTCTGTATACCTCCGTCTATGAACATTCCCGGGCCGCCTGGGCCGAAGTTTTTCCCCGGGTAGTCACCAGCTTTTTACAGCATGTCCCGTTTGCCTCATCTCATCATGAATTTTTTCCGTATTTAACCCCGCTGGCTTTTGAATCATTTGATTTTTCTCAGTATCAGGCAGTAATTTCCGTTACCAGTGCTGATGCCAAAAGTATCATTACCCAACCGGGAACTTTTCATCTGTGTTACTGTTTGACTCCGACCCGGTATTTATGGAGTCACCGCGAAGAGTACAAACGTCAATTAGGGGGAGTACTCGAATTCGTTTCCCGTCCCTCATTTAAATATTTAAAGTATTGGGACAAAATTGCTGCAGCCAGACCGGATTATTACGTTTCAATTTCCCATACCGTTAAGGATAGGATTCAGAAATATTACGGAATTGAAAGTGACGTGGTCTATCCTCCGGTCGATGTTAATCGGTTTTCCGGTAAAACCACTCCCAATCAGTTTAAGGACTATTTCCTTTACGTCGGCCGGATGGTGCCGTACAAACGGGCGGATGTTGTGGTTAAGGCCTTCAACCGCACCAAATTGCCGCTTGTGGTCGTCGGATCGGGTAATTTATCCTGGGATGCCGGAACATACGAATCGGAATTGATGCGCACCGCCGGCCCGAACATTCATTTTCTCGGCCACGTCTCCGAAACGGAATTAGTCTCTTTGTATAAAAACTGCCGGGCGTTCATTTTTTTCCATGAAGAAGATTTCGGGATCGTTCCGGTGGAAGCTCAGGCTGCCGGTAAACCGGTTATCGGTTTAAACCGCGGCGGATTGACCGAAACCGTCATTAACGGTCAGACCGGAATTCTTTTAGACTCCGATTCGGATCAGGCTTTAGCCGGAGCGGTCACGAATTTCCGCCCGGAAAAATTTGTCTCTGCTGCGATTAAAAAACACGCGGAAAAATTTTCCCTAGAGCGTTTTAATCAAGAATTTGTTAAAGTGTTGTCATCGAAATGGCGAGAGTACAACCACATTTATTCATCCTGATCCTGGCCGGAGGAGGTGGAACCCGACTTTGGCCGCAATCACGCGAAGAGTATCCGAAACAGTTCGCCCGACTTTTTGAAGGCAAGTCATTATTTGAGATCACCTTTTCCCGGGCATTACAGCTGGTCGAACCTGACCACATTATTGTTTCTACTGCGGCCAAATACCTGAAATTGGTCAGGTCTTTGGCTGACAAGGTCCCGGCTGAAAATTTTATTGGTGAACCCATGCGTCGGGATACGGCTTTGGCTATCGGAGTAGCCACAACCCTGGCCTTTAAGCTGGATCCGGAAGCAGTAGTGGTTAATATGGCTTCAGACCATCTGATCAGCCCGCTGGATACTTTCACCCGTCAGGTCAAACAGGCAGCTCAGATCGCCTATGATTCTTCCGAATTTGTCACTATAGGTATCAAACCCAGATTTCCTCACCCCGGGCTCGGACATATCCGGGCTAGAAAACCGTATCCCCGGATCGCGGGTGTTTTGTTGGGGGAAAAGTTTGTCGAGAAGCCTCCGCTCCCCCTGGCCGAAAAATATACTAAAAGCGGTGAGTATTATTGGAATACTAACCTGTTTGTTTTTCGGGCCCGCCATTTCCTGGATCTGTTGGAAAAACATTCTCCCAAGGTCTATGCCATGCTGCCGAAGCTTTTAGCCGATTTCGGTACTTCACGGGAACGTGAAACTCTGCAGATGACTTTTCAGATGTCACCGGCGATTGCGGTGGATTATGCCGTTGCCGAGCATCTGCATAAGTTTATCTGTATCCCGGCTGAATTTAACTGGACCGACGTCGGGGACTGGAAAGAGGTTTACAATAATCTGCCGAAGGACGAACTCGGGAATGTGATTGAGGGCCCGCACGGTCGGGGAAAATATATCGGCATTAATTCCAAAAATAACCTCCTGTTTCTGGACAAAAAAATTATTGCTACCGTCGGCCTGGAAGATATGCTGATCATCGACACCCCCGACGCCCTGCTTATCTGTCCCAAAGATGAGGCTCAGGGAGTAAAACAGGTAGTCCAGGCTTTAAAAGATGCGGAATTGACTGAATATTTATAACTTCGTATGATTAAAGTGATGTCATACATGCAATTAAAAAGGCTGATGGATATTTTTTTAGCTGTCACCTTGGGAATTTTGTTTTTGCCCATCTGCATTTTTACCGCTATTGCCATCAAGCTGGAGTCGCCCGAAGGTCCGGTTTTTGCCGATACCCCTAAACGCGTCGGCCGACACGGCAAACTGTTTTTTGCCTACAAATTCCGTTCCATGATTCCCAATGCCCATACCCTGCTTCGTAGCGACCCCCGGTTCAAACAGTTTTATGAAGATTTGAAAAAAAATAGTTTCAAGCTTCACGACGACCCCCGGGTTACCCGCATCGGTAAATTTATCCGCAAATATTCCATTGATGAATTCCCTCAATTGATTAATGTGCTGTTGGGTGAAATGAGTTTGATCGGCCCCCGGCCGTATTATGAAGAGGAATTGGACAGCCAGCAGAGAAAATATCCGCACACCAAGGAACTGGTCAAGATGGCCTTGTCGGTTAGACCGGGAATCACCGGTCAATGGCAGGTGTCCGGCCGCAGCGCCATCAATTTTGATAAACGCATCGAAATGGATGCCCACTACGCTAAGAATCTGTCACTATGGTATGATCTAAAAATTCTGCTTAAAACTCCGTTAGCAGTTATTTCCGCCAAGGGAGCATATTAAGTTGAAGTTTTTATGCCCGAAGACCTGCCCGCCCAATCGTCTATTGTCAGACAATTTGCGGACATGCAGACTGAGGCGAAGATAAATCCGCCGCCGCAAAAACCCAATATGAAGACCAAAAAACCCTATCTTAAGTTTCTCTGGATTGCTCTCGGAGTGATTGTTTGTCTGCTCGTCGCAGCCGCACTCGCCGGATATTTTTTGGTTTACCGTCCGGGTAAGCGACTTATGGCTTCGGTTCAGGGTATGCAGACCGTCGGCAACGAAATGGTGGCCAGTCTGAAGAGCCAGGATTTAACCCAGATTAATGCCCAGTTGGATAAAGCCAAATCCCAGTTCGGAACAATTGAAACCGATTTTCAGACTTTCTCCTGGGCTAAAAACCTCCCGATAGCTAAAAACTATTATGCCGACGGCGAAAGGGGCATAACTGCCGGAAAAGAGGTTCTGGCCGTGGCGGAGATTTCTTTGGATGCCATCACTCCGTATGCTGACATCATCGGTCTCAAGGGAATTTCTTCCAGCGGAGATGGGGCAAAAACAACCGAAGATAGGATCTATTTCATCATTAATACCTTGGAAAAGCTGCAGCCGCAGTTGGAGTCGATCGGACAACATCTGGAAACGGCTAAAACTCAGATGGATCAGATTGACCCCGCCCGTTATCCAGAGGAAATCCGCGGAATTGCCGTCAGGCAAATGCTCACCCAGGCAATTTCATTATTGGATCAGGCTGCCAGTCTGACCAACGACGCCCGGCCGCTTTTGGAATCAGCTCCGTATATGTTGGGAATGGACTCACCCCGGAAATACCTGATGATTATGCAAAACGATGCCGAACTGCGGCCGACCGGCGGATTTATGACCGCTTATGCCCTGGTCAGTATCAGCAAGGGCCGGTTTACTATTTTGGATTCTGACGATATTTACGCTTTGGATAATAAATTCACCAAAAAAATTACGGCTCCTGCACCGATTCTGAAGTATCTGCCGAAAGTTCCGTACTGGAATCTGCGGGATATGAATTTATCTCCGGACCTGAAGGTTTCCATGGATACCTTTTATGAAAACTACCTGACGACCAGGTCTCCCAAAGTCGACGGAATTATCACTATCGACACCCAGGTCATGGTGGACTTGTTAAAGATTACCGGAAAGATCGGCGTTCCGGGTTATGGTAATTTTTCTGCCGATATTGATCCGGTCTGCAACTGTCCGCAGGCCTTTTATGCCTTGGAATTGTATGCCGACGTTGAGGGCCCGGTAGTTTGGGATTCAGTCAGCGGTCGGATAATCGCCGCTCCGGAAAACTACGGCCAGCGCAAGTCCTTCATCGGTCCGATGGCCTATTCGATTTTGACCAATGTCATGGCTCAGCCTAAAACAAAAATGGTAGATCTGTTTAAAACCGCCATTAATTTAATCGCCGAAAAACATGTTCAGTTTTACTTCACCTCAGCCGCTCGCCAGACAGCCGTGGAAAGCTTTAATATGGCCGGTCGGGTGCGGGAGTATCCCGGTGACTATCTGTTTGTGGTGGATACTAATTTTGCCGGAGCCAAGACTAACACCTGGGTCACGTATTCGGCAGACCTTAAAGCTGACGTTAACGCCAATGGTACGGTTACGAACACTTTGACCTTAACTTATAAAAATCCTCAGGAATACTTTGTGGATGCAAAAACCAACTTAAAGCTGAACGGAATTTTCCGCGATTGGCTGCGGGTTTATTTACCCGCCGGCAGCCAATTGATTGAAGCTAAAGGATTCGAATCCGGTCAGGCCACCGGAACCGATTTGGGCAAAACTGTGGTAGAAGGTTTCTTCACCGTGGCCCCGTTAAACAACAAGCCGATCGTGATTAAATACACATCCGGTTACCGGGCCGCTTCTCCTTACCGGTTGCTGATTCAGAAGCAGGCCGGAACTAAGAATTTCCCCTACAAAGTTACCGTCAACAACAAAACTCAGCCGGAAATTATTCTTGACGCCGACAAAGAAATCAGTGTGTCTTATTGATGGTAGTAGACGTCCCGCGGGATGAAAAAAATTAAGTTTACAGGCGTGGTTATTAACCGGCAGAATCATTCGGAAGCTGATCGGATTATCACTGTTTATACTCAGGAACTCGGCAAAATCAGGTTAAAAGCTGCCGGGGTCAGAAAAATTACTTCCCGGCGCGCCGGCACCATTGAATTGTTCAATCTGGTTAAAGGGGCGGCTGTGGTCGGCCGGAACCAGTTTTACGTTCTGACGGAAGTGGAATTGTTGCATTCGTTTTCGGAATGGAAACATCAGTTGGGCCGGATTAACTTGGGTTTTCAGATTTCCGAAGCTGTTGATAGCCTGACCCCCGAAGGTGAGCCGTTTCCTGAAGTGTTTCAGTTATTAACCGAGTATCTGAATTCAATTTCCGAATTCGGTCGTGACTGGCAGGCGGAAACCTCGGCGTTTCTGCTCCGGCTGCTGGTTATTTTGGGTTATTGGCCGGAAGATAAACCCTTTTCCGGTGACATTTACGGTTTAATTGAATCGGTTACTAACCGGCGCTTTAATTCTTCCCGGCTGCTGCAAAAAATTTCCGGATTGACGAATAAGACCTCTGACTGATATATAATGTAGAAAATGAAATCCAAAATTATTGTCCCGGTATTGGCTGTCGTATTATTGGCAGCCGGCACGGTTTTCTTGATTAACCGGTCAAAATCGTCTTCTCCCGGTACCAAACAGGTGACTCCGACCCCCACGCCCGAACAGGTTGAACAGTTAAGCGCGGAAAAACAGCCTAAAGTCTCTCTGGCTTTTACTGCTGACGGGCATTTCGTTACGGTTAAATTTTCCCATCTTTATGCTGCCAGCCTGGAATACAATCTGATTTACGACACGGTAGTTAAAAAGACCAAGATTCAGTCAGGTGTCACCGGTTCGGCCCAACTCTCCGGAGCGTCCGAATACTCCAATAAACAGCTTCTGGGAAGTGAATCTAGTGGTAAGTTTACCTATCATGAAAACATTTCCAATGCCATTTTAGAGCTGACTCTGCGTAATTCTTCTGGTTACTCAATTTTCTCGGCTACTTATCCGTTTACCGTTTCCCCCGGCAAGACCGTCGAACTGACTGTTGCAGAATAACTTCGGGCTAATTTGTTAAAGGGTTGAATCAGCTTCATTTTCGCCTTTCCTTTGTCTTGACACGGTTGTGAAAATACATCATAGTGGTACATAGTGGTATAGAATGGTAAATATGTTTATAGGTCAATATTTTCATCATCTGGAAGAAAAAGGCAGGTTATCTGTACCTAAAAAGTTTCGCGGCAAGTTGGAAGACGGGGGAATTTTATCGGAAGGCCTGGATGGTTGTCTGTTTCTCTACACCAAGGCCAGTTGGGAGGCTTTACTGGCCCGGCTGAACGACCTGCCGCTGACCCGGGCAGATGCTAGGAGTTTTGTCCGCAGTCTGAGCTTTACCGCCGTGGAGATTGAGATCGACAAACTGGGACGCATTCTCATTCCTGAATATTTACGCCGTTCTGCCGGAATTACCGGCGAATGCGTTGTCGCCGGTGCCTTAGACCGGATTGAAATTTGGGACAACGACCGTTATCAAAAATACTCTGCCCAACTTAATTCCCGGCGTGAGGAAATAGCTGAAAAGCTTTCCGAAACCGGAATTTAATATGGGTAATTTTCATCAACCTGTACTTTTACAAGCAGTTTGCGATAGCTTGCAGATCCAGCCCGGACGGCGGTATATCGATGCCACTTTAGGTGGCGGCGGTCATACTGCCCGGATATTGGCTTTGGGTGGTCTGGTTTTAGGTTTGGATCAGGATCCGGCTGCCTTGGCCGCCTGTCCTGATCACGACCGGCTCACTAAAGTCAAAGCTAATTTTTCTAACCTTAGTCAGGTGGCGCAGCAATATGGTTGGACGGATGTGTCCGGAATTCTTTTTGACCTGGGTGTATCCAGCCACCAGTTTGACACCGCTGCCAGGGGTTTTTCGTTTCAGAAAGACGGACCGCTGGATATGCGGATGGATCCGGAATTAGCTGTTACCGCCGCCGATTTGGTTAACACTTTATCGGCTAAACAATTAACCGGATTATTGATCAGATTCGGAGAAGAGCGGTCAGCCAGAAGTCTGGCGGAGAAAATCATTTCCCGCCGCCCGATTGCCACCACCGCCGAATTATCCGGAATTCTGCCCCATCCGGACGTCCGTCGTCGGGTTTTTCAGGCCCTGCGGATTGCGGTCAACGACGAACTTGGTGCTTTATCTGCCGCCCTGCCGCAGGCCTTAACTCTGCTGACGCCTGGCGGGCGGATCATTGTTATTAGTTTTCATTCCCTCGAGGACCGGGTGGTTAAAACTCAGTTTTTAGCCTGGCAGCAGTCAGGGCAGGGTCGGGCAGAAACCCCGGCTCCGCTTATCCCGAGTCAGGAGGAAATTCTGGCAAACCCCAGAGCCAAAAGCAGCAAACTGCGGATTTTTACTAAAACTTAAAAAATATGTTAATAAAAATTTCCCGATTCACCTTTTTACTGGCCGCAATTCTGTTGATGTGCCAGGTTTGGATGTCCGGATGGCGGGTAACCGACGGTGACCGCTTGTCGGAAGTCCAACGCCAGATTGCCGGTTTCGAATCCGAGAACCTCAGCCTGAAAAACCAAATTTATGCGATCACTGCGTTGGAAAACGTTTCCCAATTCGCCCTGGAAACACATATGCGCCCCGCTCAGATCACCACCCTGTCTTCGCTAACAGTTGCCTATCGGCAATAACCATGCTCAACCGGATTAAATTTCTCCAGATAGTCTTCTTTATCTGGACAGTCTTACTCCTGGGCCGGCTGGTTTACTGGCAGGTAATTAAAGCCGCGGAAATGCAGCAGTTAGCGGCCGGTCAGCGCGGCAGTTCTAAACAGCTGGCGGCTCCCCGCGGCCGGATTGAAAGCCGGGACGGCTATCCCCTGGCCATGGATAAAGAGGGTTACATGGCTTACATCGACCCGCAAAACTTTCGGGTTGCCGATGCTGATCGGGAACAGATTGCTGTCCTGATTCCGGCCAGTGACAGCGCCAGGAAAGCTTTGACTACCCCGGCTTCGTCCGGGTTGTCCTGGGTATCTCTCGGCGGGGGATTATCTCCGCAGGCAAAGAAACAGATCGAAGCTTTAAACCCGGTCGGACTGGGTTTTGATAGCCAGCCTATTCGGGAATATCTTTCCGCCAGCGCCAGCGCCAACATAACCGGCTTCGTCGGCAAGGATTCCGAAGGTTATCCGCAGGGCTATTTCGGTCTTGAGGGTTTCTATAATCGGACCCTGTTCGGAAAACCCGGTCGTCTGACTGAAGATGTGGACGCTTTGGGCCGGTCGATTGTAATTGCCCAGAGTCAGAATATCCCGGCCCAGGCCGGCCAGGATCTGATTACCTCTATCGACAGAACAGTCCAGTACGTGGCCTTCAGGGAGCTCGAGAAGGGTTTAAAAACTTATCAGGCTGCTTCCGGTACGGTTTCGGTTATGGAAAGTAAAACCGGACGGATTTTGGCTCTGGTCAGTCTGCCGTCATATGATCCGGAGCATTATTCGGAATATGACGAATCTTTGTATTCCAATCCGATAGTTTCTGACGGCTACGAGCCGGGATCAACATTTAAAACTGTAGTTATGGCCGCCGGTCTGGATGCTAAGGTTGTAAGTCCCGATACGCAGTGTGACGCCTGTTCCGGTCCGCAGACTATTTCCGCAGCTGTGGTCAGAAATTACAACGATAAATATTATCCCGGCACTACTATGACCGATGTAATTCTCCACTCAGATAATATCGGAATGATTTTCGTCAGCCGGAAGCTGGGCAAAGCCAGGATGCTTGATTACCTGCGCAAATTCGGGTTTGGTCAGCTTACCGGAATTGATTTACAGGAGGAAGATACCCCCAAACTGCGCCCCGATAATGAATGGTACGATATTGATTGGGCGACCGCCGCATTCGGTCAGGGAATAGCCGTTACCCGGATTCAGATGCTGACAGCCGTAAATGCAATTGCCAACGGCGGAAAACTGCTGCCGCCGCGGATTGTTACGGCTATCAGAACGGGCGAGAATCTTAAACCGGTCGAGTCTCCCAAACCCCGACAGGTTATTTCTGCTGCCGCCGCGGAAATGACCAAACAAATGCTGGTCAATGCTGTAGCAAAAGGTGAAGTCCGCTATTATCAGGTACCCGGATATGCAGCTGCCGGAAAAACCGGAACGGCTCAGGTTCCGATTGCCGGTCACTACGACCCGAACAAAGTTATTGCCTCATACGTCGGATTTGCCCCTGCCGATGATCCGAAATTTACTATGTTGGTTACTTTACGCGAGCCTAAACTTTCCCCCTGGGGGAGCACAACTGCGGCTCCGTTGTGGTTTAATATTGCCAGGGAGTTGTTTCGTTATTATAAAATTCCTCCCGCATCCCACTAATGAATACTTCCAGAAATTCCCCAACCGGCCCCACAACGGTCAAACTCCTCTCCGTGCTTAGATCCCACCATATTTCCTTTGTCCATGCGGCAGAAGGCATAAAAACAGCCGTTTTGAGTCAGCCCAACTTCCGGGTTCATCTCACCTTGTCATTTTTAGCCGTAAGTGCCGCCTGGTATCTGCACCTAAGTCAGGTTGAATGGGCCATCATTTTGTATGTCATTGCTACCGGTTTGGCTATAGAACTGCTGAATACTTCTATCGAATATACGGTTGACCTGATGACGGACGAATATCATATCTTGGCTAAATTCGCCAAGGATACTGCTGCCGGAGCCATGTTGGTTTATGCCGTTTTCTCGGTTATTATTGCCGGAATTATTTTTTTACCCAAACTTTTTCTTTAACCAAATTATGGCTTTGTATCTGGGAATTCTGATTTTTTCCTTCATTCTGACCGGATTACTGATGATCCCGTTTATCAATCTGCTTTATCGCCTGCATTTAACTTATCACACCCAAATTCCGGCTTTAACCAAAGAAGAAGAAGCGGAATTTTCCCAGCTGCATCAGCAGCAGACCTGGAAATTCGGTACCCCGGTTGGCGGGGGAATTCTGATTATTGCCGTGACTTCGGTGCTGTTTGTGCTGTTATATCAGATACTGACCTGGTTCGGCGTCACTATCACTTCGGTTTTTTCCCATAAGGACGAATTAAATATCATTTTTTTTACTTTCGTGTCATTCGCCCTGCTGGGTCTGTATGACGATATCATCAAAATCTTCAACATCGGCCATCATAAATTAGTTTCTAATTCCTGGCCCAGACGTAAAACATTTTTAATTTTTTGTCTGTCATTTTTTGTCGCCATAATGATGCACCTGAATCTGGACATCTCAATTATTTACGTTCCGCTTTTCGGCGTGGTTAATTTCGGCTGGTGGTATGTTCCCATCGCCACACTTGTCATTTCCGTTTTTTGTAAGGCCTTTGATATTACCGACGGTTTGGACGGGTTAGCACCGGGCATCCTTCTTTTTTGTTTAATTGCTTTTTGGGCTATTTCTCTTACTTATCTTGATACCGTAATTTCATTGTTTTTGGCCTTGTTTATCGGCAGCTTAATTGCTTTTGTTTATTTCAATGTCTATCCCGCCAGAATTTGGTTAGGCAATGCCGGTAGCTTGTCTTTTGGGGCCACCTTAGCCATCATCGGCTTGCTTTTAGGCAAAACCTTCGCCCTCTTGGTCGTCGGCTCGGTATTTATTCTTGAAGCAGTTTCTCAGATGGCTCAAATTATTTCCGTCACCTTTTTCAAGAAAAAGATTTTTTCCGTTACCCCGATTCATTACTGGCTGCAAAGTCACGGTTGGTCAGAACCGAAAATTGTCATGCGGTTTTGGCTCCTGACTATTTTTATGGCCATCTTAGGTTTATGGTTTGCCACCGTCTGATATGTCTGAATCCAGATATTTATTTTTTATCGTCACTGCTCTGACCTTATTTGGTCTGCTGATGATCGGGACCTCATCCATGGTGGATGCGGCCAGAAACTTCGGGGATAAGTGGTATTACCTCAAACTCCAGTCGATGTGGACAATAATTGCTTTTTTGGCCATGATTTTTTTCTCCCGTTTCGATCACCGCAAATTGCAAAAATATGCTTTTGGTCTTTTGGCGGTATCGTTAGTCCTCTTGGTTGCGGTTCTGATTCCGGGGATTGGAGTAAAGCTTTTAGGGGCCAGACGCTGGATAAATATCGGAATTTCAATCCAGCCCAGCGAAATTACTAAATTGTTCAGCGCAGTTTATTTTTCCAGTCTGCTGACTAAACCGGGCAAACATTTTCAGTTCATCGGCGTTTTGGGCCTGATCTGCGGCTTAATTATGCTGGAACCGGATTTAGGTACCACCTTGGTAATCATCGGCATGAGTATGCTGTTATATTTCGGCAGCGGGGGAAGTCTGCTGCATTTGGGCACGTTTTCAGCTGTCGGTTTAATCCTGATTCTGTTAATGATTGTGGTTTCCCCCTATCGGTTGAACCGGCTGAAATCATACATGGACGTGAGTCATGACCCGCTCGGATCGTCATATCAAATCAGGCAGGCGCTGATCGCCTTAGGCTCCGGCGGGGTATTCGGGCAGGGATTGGGTCAATCAAAACAGAAATACACCTTTTTACCGGAAACGACTACCGATTCCATCTTTGCCGTTATCGGTGAGGAACTGGGTTTATTCGGCACCGCGGCGATTTTATTGGTTTACCTGATCCTGATTAATAAGGGGCTGAAAGTGGCCAAATCTGCGAAATCTAAATTTTCTTCCAATTTGGCTATCTCCCTGACGGCAATGATCGGTTTTCAGGCTCTGATTAATATTTCCGCCATCACTGCGCTGGTCCCGTTAACCGGTATTCCGTTGACATTTATTTCCTACGGCGGATCATCGCTCTTAATAATGTTGTCAGCTGCTGGTATCCTTATCAACATCGCCAGAAATTATGAATAGTCCGACCGTCATTTTTACCGGTGGCCATCACACCAGTGCCTTGGAAGTGGCCAAGCACCTGAAAGATCGGGGTTGGCAGATAATTTGGTTCGGACATAAATATTCCATGTGGGGGGACACCTCACCGTCAGCTGAATATCGTGAGGTAACTGCCGCCGGGATAAAATTTATTCAATTAACGGCCGGGAAGCTGCACCGGACCTATAACCCCTTGAAACTTATCCGGATTCCTTTCGGGTTTCTGCAGTCGTTTTGGTATCTCCTGCGTATAAGGATTACCAGTGGAAAAAACCTGAAGGGGATTGTCACTTTTGGCGGATATTTGGGCGTTCCGGTGGTTTTTACCGGTTGGCTGCTGGGGTTGCCGGTAATTGCTCATGAGCAGACTACTACTGCCGGATGGGCCAATAAATTTATTTCTTTCTTTGCCCGGAAGATCGCTATTGCCTGGTCATCTGCTGCCCAAATCTATCCGCTCAAAAAGACGGTTTTTGTTGGTCTGCCGCTGCGGCAGGAAATATTATCTGTACTGAATAATCCTGTTGCCCAAAAAAAGTTATTATTTGTTACCGGCGGCAAACAGGGTTCCCACATAATCAATATTCAGGTTTTTGCCGTACTGGAAAAGTTGCTGGAAAAATTTACAGTAGTTCACCAAACCGGTTCGTCGACCGTGTTTCGGGATTATGATCAGGCCGTAAAGTTAAAATCGGAATTGCCTGAAAAGCTGCAGAAAAAATATTTAGTTCATGAGTATTTATCTTCCGCCGAAACTGCCCGGACCCTTTCTGCAGCCGAAGTAGTTATTAGCCGCTCCGGAGCTCATATTATGTACGAATTGGGGCTTCTTGGTTCCCGTTGTGTACTGATTCCGATCCCCTGGTCATCTCATAATGAACAGTTTAAAAACGCCGGAGTTTTGGAAAATAATTCCCAGGCCGTTATTCTCACGCAGGACGATTTAACCCCCGAATCTTTATTGGCGGCAGTTGAGAAAGCTCAGAAACTTCAACCTTCACCCCTGCATTTACCCAAAGATGCAACAGATAAAACCGTTCAATTAATTGAATCGGAATTTTTAAAGTGAGAATCCGTAAACACCAGCCGCACCAATTCAAAAAGATTTTTTTTATCCTACCGGGCCTGCTGGTTGTAGGTGGAATTTACTACCTTACTTCCACTTTGCTTTTGGCCGGAGCGGTCGAGTGTTACACCCAGTACGGTCCCTGTCCGACAAATTACGTTACCGATTTGGAATGGATTAAAAATCATTCGTTGCTTACTCCCTTGCCGGAAAATCAAGTTTCGACAAGTTTAAAAAAATATATCGAAGTGAAAAATGTTAATCTTTATCGGCGCCTGCCGAAGACTTTGGTTGTCAGTGTTGAACTGCGCAAACCATTGGGAACGTTAGGGCCGGATGTCTTGGGAGCTCAGGCTATTTCCGATGAAGAAGGTTTAATTTTAGGTGAGTCGCAAAATCAGACACTGCCGTTTTTGTACAGTACTGTTAAACCGCAGGCCGGTGAAAAAATCTCCTCAGATCAAATTAAGGCTCTGCAGCGCCTTAGTCAGGTAAGTCTTCTGACTCAAAGCCCGGTTTCCGGCCGGCTTGACGGTCAGGATTTAACCATTTACCTTTCAAATGAGCAGAAAGTGGTGTTAAATCTAGTACATTCTCCCTCAAATTGGTACGCCACTTTACAAGTCATTTTAGAGAGAAGTAAAATACACTCGAAAATACAGAAAGTTATTGATCTGAGATTTACCGACCCAATTATCACTTTTTGATGGCTAAGAACAAATTAATTTCCTCTATCGACATCGGCAGCTCTAAAACGGCAGTGTTGATTTCACAGTTTAAGGATGACGACTCCGGCGGCAAGTTAAACATTGTCGGCGCGGCTTCATCTAAGTCCAAAGGGGTCAGGAAAGGGCAGATTGTTAATATTGAAGAAGCGGTTGAATCCATCACCGAAGCCGTAGAAGCTGCCGAACGCATGGCCGGATACAACGTTTCCAAAGCCTGGGTTTCTATCAACGGTTCCCATATCGGATCGCAAAATAGTCATGGAGTAGTGGCTGTTTCTCATCCTGAAGGGGAGATTACTTTAGAAGATTCCCGTCGGGTTCTGGAAGCCGCCCGGGCAGTTTCCCTTCCGGCCTCATCTGAAGTCATTCATGTTCTGCCGATGCAGTTTACGGTTGACAACCAGGAGGGAGTTAGGGATCCGTCGGGCATGACCGGAGTCAGACTGGAAGTCGACACCCACATTGTTACCGGTTCGTCCCCGGTTATCCGTAACCTGACCAAGTGTGTGAGTGAGATAGGCTGTGATATCAGTGGTTTGGCTTTTTCCGGACTGGCTTCGGCCGAGTCTGTTTTGTCGGATACGGAGAAAGAGCTGGGGGTAATTTTGGTGGACATCGGCGGCGGAACCATGAGTTTGGCCATTTTTGTTGAAGGGGCGCTGTCTTACTCTTCCGTCCTGCCGGTCGGAGCCATTAATGTGACCAAGGATTTAGCTGCCGGATTGCGAATTTCTTTGGAAAGCGCCGAAAAGATCAAACTTTTTATGAGTCGGGACAAGGGTAAGGAAGATGAACTGGACGTCAGCAGCCTCAACTTACCGGAAGAATTAAAGACAGTTTCTAAAAAAACCATCGTCGAAGGTATTATCCGGCCGCGGTTAAATGAAATGTTTCAGTTGATTGCCGGGGAAATCAAAAAGAGCAGTTTCGGCGGCTTGACTCCCTCCGGATTGGTTTTAACCGGCGGTGGTGCTCTGACTGTCGGAATTACCGAATCAGCCAAACGGGTTTTGGGCATTCCGGTCAGAATCGGGGTTCCCACCGGGATCACCGGTTTAATTGATGAAATTGAAAATCCCGCCTATGCCGGAGCAATTGGATTGTTGAAATATGCCAAAAATTCACTGGATGAAACCGAAACATCCAGTGGCGGTAATTTCCTCGGCGGGCTGCCATCCGTGGATAAATTGCCGGTTAAAGGTGTTTTCGGCAAGATCACAAACCTGATTAAATCTTTACTACCTTGATAGTCATTGGTACAATCAGGTCCACACCTTCGCCCATTCATGCTTTGAAATGGGAATCTGCCCCGAAGATAGTAATAATTCTATGGCACTAGTAAAACCAGATGTCGGGAGATTAGCCAAAATAAAAGTGGTCGGAATTGGCGGGGGCGGCGGTAATGCCCTGAATTCCATGATCGCCAGCAGCAGCATTAGCGGTGTGGACTTTATTGCCGTTAACACTGATGCCCAGGTCCTGATGACTAATCTGGCGGATACAAAGTTGCAGGTAGGAGAAAACTTAACTAAAGGTTTAGGGTCCGGCGGAAACCCGGATATTGGTAGTCAGGCCGCCGAAGAATCCCGGGAAAAAATCAAAGAGTACTTACTTGACTCGGATATGGTGTTTATTACCGCCGGTATGGGTGGCGGAACCGGTACCGGTGCAGCCCCGATTGTTGCTGAAGTAGCAAAAGAACTAGGCGCCCTGACCGTTGCGATCGTTACCAAACCGTTTGCTTTTGAAGGCGCCCGCCGCATGGTTAATGCCGAAGACGGCATCAGTAAACTGAAAGATAAGGTTGATACCCTGATCGTGATCCCCAACCAACGGTTGATGGACGTGGTTGACCGTAAAATGACCTTGCTTGAGGCATTCCGTGTGGCTGACAGTGTTTTAACCCAGGGCGTCCAGGGGATTTCCGACATTATTACCGTGCCCGGATTGGTTAACGTGGATTTTGCCGATGTGAAAGCCATCATGAAAGACGCCGGATCTGCCTTGATGGGTATCGGTACCGGAGTCGGAGAAAATCGGGCGCAGATGGCTGCCAGGGCGGCAGTCTCTTCACCGCTTCTGGAAGTTTCAATTGAAGGAGCCAAGGGTGTCTTGTTCAACATTATCGGTGGTCCGGACATGACCATGCTGGAAGTTGATGAAGCCGCTCACATCATCTCCGAAGCCGCAGACGCCGATGCCAACATTATTTTTGGTTCTGCCATCAATGAAAAATTAGTCGATCAGATGAAAATCACCGTTATTGCTACCGGTTTTGATGAGACCCGCTCCCGATTGGCCAGCATGGTAGCCAGAAACCGCCCTATTCATACCGGTAATCCTGTCACCTCCGGTATTATCAGTGAAAAACCGCGGACGGGTCGTCCCATTTCCGCCACCCGGCCGGTAGACATCCAACCCGAAGAACCTGAAACTGTTGCTCCTCAGACTGAGGAACCGGATCTAACTTCCAAAGAGCCTACTTCGGCTACACAGGAAGATGAAAGCGATTGGGATATTCCGGCATTTCTGCGCCAGGGCAAGTAGCCCACATTCGCAAATAGTCTCTGAACTGGTAAAATCTCTTCATGTTCAAACAGGTATCTCCGCAGGTTAATTTTTCTGACCTGGAAAAAACAATTTTGCAGCATTGGCAGGAAACCGGTCTGGTGGAAAAATACTTAACCAGAAACCGTCAGTCAAAAAAAAGATTTTCCTTTCTGGATGGTCCGATAACAGCTAACAATCCAATGGGAGTGCATCATGCCTGGGGACGGACGTACAAAGACCTGTGGCAAAGGTACCACACCATGAAGGGTGAGGCAGGCAGGTATCAGAATGGGTTTGACTGCCAGGGTTTGTGGGTAGAAGTAGAAGTAGAAAAAGACCTGGGTTTCAAAACCAAGAAAGATATTGAAGTTTACGGAATTGCCAATTTCGTAAATAAATGTAAGGAACGGGTCAGAAAATATTCCGATATTCAGACCAAACAAAGTCAGCGGTTGGGATATTTCATGGATTGGGACAATTCTTACTACACCATGTCTGATGAAAATAACTATGCTATTTGGGCCTTTATTAAGGAATGCTGGCAGCGCGGCTGGGTATATAAAGGTCACGACGTAGTTCCCTGGTGTCCGCGTTGCGAAACTGCAATTTCCCAACATGAAATTTTGACTGAGGACTACAAGGAGCTGACACATGACTCAATCTTTTTAAGTCTTCCCCTCAGCGGAGTTGAAAATGAACATCTGCTGATCTGGACAACTACCCCTTGGACTTTGATCGCCAATACGGCTGTAGCCGTTGACGCCAAAATAGACTACTCTTTAGTCGAAGCCGACTCCGGTTCCAGGTTTTGGGTGGCAGCCGAAGCTGTAGAACGGGTATTTAAATCCGGTTACAAACAAATTGTCCGCACAGTTAAAGGTAAAGAACTTGTCGGTTTATCCTATCAAACCCCCTTTGACTCTCTTCCTTTGATTTCCCAGGCCATTAACGCATCTCCTGACAAGTTCCACGTGGTGGTGCCGACCGATGATTTGCTTATGCCGATTTCCCGCAAAGAGGGGACCGGTTTAGTCCATACTTCCACCAGTACCGGAGAAGAGGATCATCATTTGGGCAAAAAACTTGGTCTGCCGGTCATACCCGCCATTAATGACTCGGCCGACTACCTGGACGGATTCGGTCAATTTACCGGATTGAATGCCAAAAAGAACCCTAAAATCATCATCGATTTTCTTCGGGAAAAAGACACCTCGGGAGAAAATTGGATTTTTGAAATTCTGCCATATACCCATCGCTATCCCGCCTGTTGGCGCTGTAAGACCGAACTGGTTTGGAAAGTAGCGGATGAATGGTATATCGCTATGGATAAACCGGACCCGACCGATGCTAAAAAACGTACTTTCCGGCAGCAAATGATCAGTTTGGTCAAAAAGATTCATTGGTTTCCGGGATTTGGTCTAGAGCGGGAACTCGACTGGCTGAAAAATATGCATGATTGGCTGATTTCTAAGAAGAACCGCTATTGGGGTCTGGCCTTGCCCATTTATGAATGTAGCCAGTGCGGAAAGTTTGAAGTCATCGGTTCTAAACAGGAATTGGCTGACCGGGCCGTGTCCGGCTGGGACCGGTTTTTAGGTAATTCTCCCCATCGTCCCTGGATTGATGAAGTCAAAATCAGTTGCAATTCCTGCCATACCGAACTTTCCCGGATTTCCGACGTGGGAAATCCCTGGCTGGATGCCGGAATCGTTTCAGTTTCCACTCTTCCGGCTGATTGGTATCCGGCCGATTTCATCACCGAATCTTTCCCGGGCCAGTTTAAAAATTGGTTTTATTCCTTAATTGCCATGGCTACGGTAGTTAAAAAATCCCCGCCGTTTAAAAACATTCTTGGATTTGCCTCACTTTTGGCCGAAGACGGCCGTCCCATGCACAAGTCCTGGGGCAATGCGATCGAATTTAACGAGGGTGCGGACAAAATCGGAGTTGATGTAATGCGTTGGATGTATGTAAGACAAAACCCGGAAAATAATCTCCTTTTTGGCTACAAGAAAGCGGATGAAACCCGGCGGCAGTTCCATTTGATTTTCTGGAATATTTATAACTTTTTTGTGACTTATGCCGATCTGGACGGATTTACTCCTAAATCTACCCGCCCGCATCCGGTTAATGTTCTTGATCGTTGGTTATTGGCCAGGTTGGACCAGACCGTTGCCGGAGTCACTTCGGGGTTGGACGGCTACGACGCTTATTCGGCCTCCGGGTATATCGAAACCTTCATCTCCGATTTGTCATTATGGTATGTCCGGCGTAGTCGTGATCGGGTTGGTCCCGTCGCTGAAAACCAGCCGGACAAAGCGGCTTTCTACAACTGCATGTATTGGACGCTGCTTACTGTCAGCCGGATTATTGCTCCATTTTTGCCGTATTTATCGGAAGAAATTCATACTAATTTAACAGATGGTAATTCCGTGCACTTAACCGATTGGCCCAAATCTCGAAAAATAACTGCACCCGAATTACAGCTGATCACTGATATGGAGAAAGCCCGTAAGGTAGTGGAGTTAGTTTTGGCTGTTCGTAAGGAACAACAATTAAAAGTCCGGCAGCCTTTGCGTCAGCTGCGGATTTATGCCCCGTTCAAATTGTCTGAAGAAGTCACCGCACTGATTTTAGATGAAACTAATATCAAAACTACCGTTTGGTCACCGGCCGACGTCGCCCGGGTAGAAATCGACACCGTTATTGATTCGGAACTGGCGGCCGAAGGCCGGCTGCGTGAATTGATCCGTCAGGTCCAGGAGGCCAGAAAACAAGCCGGAATCGGCATTAGTAGCCGGATAGTCCTGAAGGCTCCGTTACCGGCTTCTCCGGAATTAACTGCTCAACTGCAACGCAAAACCTTAGCCGCCGAAATTATTCAGTCCGATACTATTTCCGTCAGCGAATACTCTCAGGTGAACATAAATGAATAGACCTCATTTCGATTGGTACCTTGTCATTCCGTTTTTGGTTTTGATGATTTTCAGTCTTACCATCCTCAGCAGTGTCGCCCCGCAACTTTTACATGATCAGGTTATTTCCGTAATTGTCTGTCTTTTTGTCTTTTTGTTTTTTTCAGCCGTCGATTACGAACTGTTCTTCTCCCTCCATTGGGTCAGCTATATTTCTTTGCTGTCGTTATCCCTGATGACCGACTTCTTCGGCATTATTAGCCGTGGGGCCCAGCGTTGGATTTATTTAGGCCCGTTTAATTTTCAGCCATCCGAAATTATTAAGCCGTTTTTATTAATTACTTTTGCCGCCGTCGCGTCATCGGAGATTAAAAACAAACATCTCCTTTTGATCATCTTGGGTGTATTACCTATTTTGTCCATTTATTACCAGCCGGATCTGGGGACGACCTTAGTGGTTTTAGTCGGTTGGGCCAGCACGGTAGTTTCCCGCTTATCAATTAAATCCTCACTGGTTGCCGGATTAATCGCGGTTTTAATCGGCGTTCCGGTAGTTATGTTTGGATTGCATGATTATCAACGTCAGCGGTTGGTCAGTTTTGCGAATCCGTACTCAGACCCGTTGGGTAATGGTTATCATGTGATTCAGTCGATTATTGCCGTCGGTTCCGGCCAGATGATTGGCAGGGGACTTGGCCACGGAACTCAGACTCAATTGAAATTTCTGCCTGAGCACCATACCGATTTTATTTTTGCCTCCATTTCCGAAGAATTGGGTTTTATAGGTGCCGGTCTGGTCCTGGCATTTTATGCAGTGATGTTTTGGCGTATTTATCGGATTTCCCAGTCCGTTCGGGACGCTAAAGCTTCACTTTTTTGCCTGTCTTCAATGGCCTTGCTGGCCTTTCAGACCTTTGTAAATATCGGTATGAATTTAGGCCTGGCTCCGATTACCGGTATCACGCTGCCTTTATTATCTTACGGTGGTTCATCACTGGTTTCGGTGGCAATTATCCTGGGTTTGATTAATTCCATTTCCCGTAATTCACGCGAAGACCGGATGCTGATTATTCATTAATGGCATACGATTGCCATCTGCCCTGCTAGCCTGTATAATTTCCCCTTATGCAAGCAGTAATCACATCCGGTTCATCCCAATATTTGGTCACTCCGGGACAGGAATTATTGGTCAATAAACTTAACCACCAGGATAAAACCGTGGTTTTTCAGGAAGTCCTCCTTTTCACCGACGAAGGCAAAACTTTAGTCGGAACCCCGTTTTTGGCCGGTTATTCAGTCAGCGCTGAGATTTTGGATTTGGTCAAAGGTGAAAAAATTCGGGTTTTTAAATACAAGGCTAAAAGCCGTTATCGCAAACATGTTGGGTTCAGAGCTCAGTTATCTAAGATCAAGATTCTGTCAATTGATACCCCCGAAACCGTTAAGTCAAAACCGGAAGTTAAATTAACATCCGAAACTGCTCCTGCTCCCGCCCCCAAAGCTTCAGCTGTTAAAAAATCTGTAAAAAAGCCTGCAGCGGCTAAAAAACAGAAATAGTTTTCGTGGAAATTAGATCTTGACACTCGTGAAAATTAAGAATATTTTATAAACAACAATGGCGCATACAAAAGCAGGTGGATCAACCAGACAAAAAGGCAACCGGAGGGGCAAAAGGTTGGGTGTCAAAATTTTTGGCGGCCAGAAGGCAGATTCAGGAAATATTCTTATTCGCCAAAAAGGCAGCAATTTTTGGCCGGGTGAAGGTGTTAGAATCGGTCACGACTTTACTCTTTTTTCCGTTAAATCCGGAGTAGTCAAATTCATTAAAAAACAGGGTAAAAAAATTGTCTCTGTACAATGAACCAACAAGTAGTTGAAATAGAAACCGATTCGCTTCAGGCAAACCCTCTTCAGCCCCGTGGTGTTATTACCCCCGAATCTTTGGTTGATTTGGTAGATTCCATCCGGGAGCATGGTATTTTAGAACCTCTTGTTATAGCTAAAACACCCGCCGGCTTTCAAATTATCGCCGGCGAACGGCGTTGGCGGGCGGCCAAATTAGCCGGGTTAAGAACCGTTCCGGCCATCATCAAAGAAACTACCCCGCAGGGCATGTTGGAAATGGCCATAGTCGAAAACGTACAGAGATCAGATCTCAATGCCATCGATCGGGCCAAAGCCTTTGAGCGTTTGATGTCAGAATTCGGTTTAAGTAACAGCGAAATTTCCCAACGCATCGGTAAAAGCCCGGCCTATATCAGCAACTCCCTCCGCCTCTTGTCCCTGCCGGACGCCCTTAAAGATGGTTTGCTGACCAGTTTGATCACCGAAGGTCATGCCAGGGCTCTGGCAGCCATCGAAGATAATCGTTTAATCGTTGAGGCATATAAGATTATCCTGAAGGAATCCGGTTCTGTCCGCCGGGCGGAAGAGTTATCCCGGAAGATGCGTGCCCAGAGTGGCAACAAGCCAAAAACTGTTGGTTTTCGCCCGGGCCATGAGTTGAGTGAAGAAATTGATCAGATCAAAAAGTCTTTGGAAGATGCTTTGGGTGGTAAGCCGACTTCCATTGTTAAATTGTCCCGTTCCCGTGCGGAAACCAGATTGACGATCGTTCTGAAAGGTAATCAGGAAGAAACCGAAGAGCGTCTGCAGAAAATTTTCAGAGGAATCACTCAGTAAGTTTTTACCCGCTTCAGGTTATTTATAATCCTCGTGTTGGATCATGCCGATTTTGTTGACCGGCCAATATCTGACCCAGGCTTTTCCGACGATAGCTTTTCTTTCAATTGGCCCCCATTCCCGGGAATCGGAACTGTAACTCCGGTTATCTCCGAACACCATGTAATATCCATCCGGGATCGCATACGGAACTCCGTCGCGCAGAAATGACTTTTCCGTGGTTACATAATCATTCGGCAGATAGTCCTCTTTTAACAGCTGGGCGTTGATATAGACCTTGTTGTCCCTGACTTCAATAACTTCTCCGGGTAGGCCAATTACCCGTTTAATGAAATCGCTGTCAAATGGTGCCGGAGCGTGAAATACAATTACGTCGCCGCGTTGTGGTCCGGTGTTTCTATAGCTGATTTTGTCAGTCAAAATAAATTCTTTGTCATGAAAGTTTGGATACATTGAGCTTCCGTCAACTTTATGGGGTTGGAATAAGAACAAATACACCATCATAAACACCGCAAAAGCCATCACGACCGGTTGCAAAGCTTCAATTACTGCTACTGTCCCACGCCTGTTTTTAAATTTCTTCATACGCAAGTTATTATGAAGCTTATGATAAAATTTGTCGAGAAGTCGGGCACTTAGCTCAGCTGGCTAGAGCGCATGTATCACACACATGAGGTCAGGGGTTCAAGTCCCTTAGTGCCCACAAAGAACCAACTTTTAAGGGACAACATCGTTTATTTGATACCATAGCCTAATTTCCACATTGATCGGAATGAAATTAAACTCAAGCCTATTTCCGAACCGCACACAATGAAAAGACTTCTATTTGTAGTTATTTTAATAACTGCTTTTGTTTGTGTTAAGCAAATCTTGGTTAACACTGATACACAAGTTACAGATCCTGTAGTTTCTCCGGCAGCCTCTCCTACACCTAAATTGTTAGTCACACCTAAATCACCGACAGCCACACCCACACGGAAACCCACTGCGACTCCGACCCCAAAATCGGTTTATATAGATGGTTTGTCTTTTTCCGCCCAGGCTCCTTTTGGTGACTGGAAAGACCCGATTCAGCAGGATGGATGTGAAGAGGCTTCAGTTCTGACCGCAGTTTATTGGGCTCAGGGTAAAAGTTTTACGAAAGCTGAAGCCCTAGAACTGATCAAAAAAATATCCGCCTATGAAATTGAAAAATATGGCTCATCCAGAGATACTTCGGCTGAAGACACCGAGAATCGCCTGATTAGAGGCTATTTCAACTACGCCAACTCGCAAGTGAAAATAGTCAACAATATAAATGACATTATTACTTGGCTACATTCGGGCAATTTAGTAATCGTTCCTGCTAATGGTCAAAAAATGAACAATCCAAATTTTACTGCTCCAGGCCCGGATCGCCACATGGTTGTTATCAGGGGCTACGATGTTGCCAGAGATGAATTTATCACCAACGATGTAGGTACAAGGCAGGGAGAAAATTATCACTATCCATCTTCAATTCTTTTTTCGGCAATTAGGGACTATCCTACCGGTGACCATCTACCAATAGAAAACGTTAGTAAAAAGGCTATATTAGTTTGGAAGTAAAATACACACAAAGTGTGTGTGCTGGTGTAGCAACTCATTTGAACCAATTGTATTTCCGTGTTGGAAATATCAAGTAAAATCAAGTTATGAAAAGTTATGTTTCTGCGCTGTAGTGGAAAAAACTCACTGGTTTTAATAGTTTCTATTTACTATAGTAATAGCAATAGTAATAATTATCTAACTATGAAAACGGCAATTTGCTTTAGAGCACAAAAAACCGCTTTCAAGCAGATACGTTTGATTTAACGGCTTTTTAGTTCTAGTGCCTTCACGGTGAGTTTGGCTGTTGGCCTTATGCTAAGACTCTAATTGCCTAAATGCCTATACACTATCTTATCAGCGGGGCGAACCGGCTTTTGGTCTTATTTGTATCTGTAGTCTACCCGTTCTCAACGGGGTTGTCGTTAGGTGGTAATTAATATAAGTATAATATTAAGAGAGATATTAAACCCCGTTGTGATATATAATTAAGTATAAGTTATGAAAAAAGATAAGGGCTTACTAAAAATACGTGAGGCGGCACTTTTACTTGGCGTAAATCCTGAAACTTTAAGACGTTGGGATAGGGACGGTATATTAGTAGCCGTTAAGGTTGGTAAACGAGGAGATAGACGCTATAAAAAGGAAGATATAGAAAATTTTATAGAAAAAAATAAGAATTAAAAATAAAGATATGGATATTATTAGTGAACATACAACTCGCAAAAAATGGATTGACGAGAAGTTAAGAAAGTCTGGTTGGGATAGTATTATTCCCTATAAAGAGGGCTTGGACATTTCTACGCTTCATAAAACAGCGGTTGAAGAGTTTATGACCGCAACAGGTCCGGTTGATTACGCCTTATTTGTCAGCGGTAAACTTGTTGCCTTTGTAGAAGCTAAAAAAATTGGATTAGCGCCACAAAATGTATTATCTCAAGCCCAACGATATGTACAAGGCGCTGAGAGTATGGGGATTAAAGTCCCGTTTATTTACTCCACTAATGGTGAAGCTATTTGGTTTCAAGACTTACGTGTTGCCCAAAGTCGTTCCCGCCAAATACAAGAGTTCCATACCCCCAAAGCGCTTATCGAATATCTAGCTAACCAAGCTAGAGAAAATACAAAATGGTTTATTGAGAACCCGCCTACATATGCCAAACTTCGTTACTACCAACGTGACGCCATTACAGCGATAGAAAAAGCTATTACCGATAATAAGCGCCTTATGCTTGTGGCGATGGCGACCGGTACGGGTAAAACCTTTACAGTAGCCTCGCTAATTTATCGTTTATTAAAATCCGGTGTAAGTAAACGCATACTATTTTTAGTTGACCGTAAAGCATTGGCCGCACAAACGGTCATGGAATTTGCCGCTTACGAAGCAGAAAACGGCTTAAAGTTTAATCAGATATACCAAGTGTATAGTCAACGTTTTAAGATTGACGATTTTGAAAGCAAAGAAAAAGTTGATTTTAATGTTATCCCCACAGGGTATCTTACAGACCCAGACGGCAATCAAGTGTTTGTATACGTATCAACAATCCAGCGTATGCAAATAAACCTCTATGGTAAAGAGGGAATGTTTAGTTATGACGGAGATTATGACCCAGACGACGACGCGGATAAACTGGATATACCAATAAATGCTTTTGATACGATTATTGCCGACGAATGTCACAGGGGTTATACCTCCCAAGAGGTAAGTAAGTGGCGGGGCGTACTTGAACACTTTGACGCAATAAAGATTGGGCTTACGGCAACACCCGCCGCTCACACAACAAGTTTTTTCAAAGAAATAGTTTATAGATACCCATATGAACAAGCAGTACAAGACGGTTTTTTGGTTGACTACGACGCAGTAAAAATACAGTCAGGTGTTCGCATTGAGGGTATTACCTTAAAAGAGGGTGAAGAGGTTGAACAAATTGACCCGACTTCGGGTGTACAGCAGTTAGATTTACTTGAAGACGAACGACATTTTGAAGTAACCGAAGTGGAGAGAGATATTACTTCCCCAGACAGTAACCGCAAGATTGTTGCTGAGTTTGCTAAATATGCACTGGAACAAGAAAAGGAAACAGGGCGTTTCCCTAAAACATTAATCTTTGCGGATAATGACTTACCGCACACTTCACACGCAGACCAATTGGTTAACCTTTGCCGTGACGTGTTTGGTAAAGGCGATGCTTTTGTACAAAAGATTACCGGCTCTCCTACGGTTGATAGACCGCTAACACGCATTAAAGAGTTTCGTAACCGGCCAGACCCGCATATTGTCGTAACTGTAGATATGCTTTCAACCGGTATTGATGTCCCCTCAATTGAAAACATTGTGTTTTTACGACCAGTTAAGTCACGTATTTTATTTGAACAAATGCTTGGGAGAGGAACACGCCTTTGTTCTAATTTTCCGAACGGTTTAGGTACTCCACCCAAAACTCACTTCACTGTATTTGATTGCTTTGCCGGAACATTACTTGAGGCGTTTAAGAATAATACGGGTATGACCCAGTATGTGCCTACAAACGCCACACGGACTATTGAACAGATAATTGACGACCTAAATAACAATGTTGAAGTGGAATACAACACACGTTGCCTGGTAAAACGTATGCAACGTATTGCTAAAAATACCACCGCCGAGGGCAGAGAAATGTTTGCCAAATATATACCTGACGGTGATATAAGCGCTTTTGCCAAAAAACTACCAGAAGCCTTAGACAAAGAACGTGTAGCAACGCTAAAAATCCTTACTGATAAAGGGTTTATTGATACTCTTATTCATTATCCGCGCCCTCCCAAACAGTTTATACGGGCAATAGAACAAGAGGATACAGTTAGTTCAGAATATATTTTTAGAACTACCGATGGTCGCGAGCTTAAACCAGACGATTATATTAAGGAGTTTGAGAAATTTGTAAAAAATAACCCTGAGCATGTTGAGGCAATTAGTATTGTTCTAAGTAAGCCTAAGGGTTGGAGTACCAAAGCGTTAAAAGAGTTAAGAGCTTCACTATCTAAACAACCAGAACGGTTTACCGAAGACAATTTACGCCGAGCTTACAAATACCCACTGGCAGACATTATCTCAATGGTTAAACACGCGGCTAAAGACGAACCGTTATTATCTGCTAAGGAACGGGTTGATTTGGCTATGGATAAAATACTTGGTGATAAGAAAGTTACTGATAAACAACAACAATGGCTTGAGCTTATAAAGCTACACTTGGTAGAAAACTTAACGATTGACGTTCAAGATTTTGACGAAATGCCCATATTTACTAATTTTGGAGGTAACTTTAAACGTATAAATGACGATTTTGACGATAAGTTAATACCGTTTATTATGCAGTTAAATACAACAATGCCACAGGTATACGCTTATGCAAACTAATACAAATATTGTTAACAAGCTTTGGGGATATTGCCACGTATTACGCCACGACGGTATGGATTACGGGGACTACGTGGAGCAACTAACATACTTGTTGTTTTTGAAAATGGCCGAGGAAAGAGGAGCAATTATTCCAAAGGAGTATTCCTGGTCAGTATTAAAGTCTAAGGCCGGTACGGATTTAATTGATTTTTATAGTGAACTATTACGGGGCTTAGCTAAACAAGAGGGGCTTCTGGGAGCGATATTTACTGAGGCACTAAATAAGTTTACTAAGCCAGTAAATCTTAAAAGGCTAATCGACCTTATTGACGAAATTGAGTGGTCTGGATTAAACATTGACGTTAAAGCTCAAGCCTATGAGGGATTACTAGAAAAGTCTGCCGCAGAGGGTAAAAAGGGTGCAGGGCAATACTTTACACCCCGTATTCTCATTCAAGCCATTGTGAGCTGTATGAAGCCTGACCCACGGACTTCTAAAGATTTTAGTATTTGTGACCCCGCCGCCGGTACCGGTGGTTTTTTGCTCTCCGCTTATGAGTGGTTTCTAAAACAAACAAGTGAAGCAATAAACCGTGACGACTTGGAACACATAAAGAAAAATACCTACTTTGGCACAGAGCTTGTAGCAAGACCACGAAGACTTGCGCTAATGAACCTGTATCTCCACGGAATTATATCCAATATTCGCTTAGGGGATAGTATTTATGAGCCAGACCGTGGTGATAGATATGACGTGGTTTTAACAAATCCCCCGTTTGGCACTAAAGGAGCAAATCAAGCACCAGAGCGGCAAGATTTTACCGTTAGTACAAGCAACAAACAACTTAACTTCGTGCAACATATACTCACTATCCTTAAGCCAGGCGGTAGAGCGGCTGTTGTATTACCCGACAACGTGTTGTTTGGCGACCAGGCCGGTGAAGTATTCAAAATATTAATGCAGGATTGTAATTTGCATACAGTATTAAGACTTCCTAATGGTACGTTTACCCCATATAGCCAGGGAGTAAAAGCAAATGTCGTTTTCTTTACAAAAGGTATGCCAACGGAAAATGTTTGGATATATGACGCGCGTACGAATGTCCCAGGAATAACTAAAAAAGACCGTCCTTTAACCCGTGAATATTTTGAAGGGTTTGAAAAATGTTATGGAGGAAATGCAAACGGACAATCCCCACGAAAAGAAAATCAATCCAAGGAAAATCGTTGGAAAATGTTTACAATAACCCAAGTTAAAGAGAAAAACTATAAATTAGACAGTTTTAAGTGGCTAAAAGAAGAGAATGTTGAAGAGAGTAATGAAATTGCTGAACCAGAAGAACTTATCACTGAAGCGTTATCTGAGCTTAAGGAAGCAACAAACAATCTGGAAAAAATATATGAAAAACTTGAAAATGGCAAATAATGTTGATCCAGATAATAGCAATAGTTGGCAGGAATATTTATTAGAGGATTGCGTAGATATTTTGGATAACCAAAGAGTTCCAGTGAATTCCGATGACCGTTCCAAGCGCCAAGGAGATATTCCTTACTACGGAGCAACGGGACAAGTTGGTTATATAAACGACTTTCTATTTAATGAAGAGTTAGTGTTATTAGGCGAGGACGGAGCTCCCTTTTTAGATAAGACTAAACCAATTGCATATATAATTAGCGGAAAAAGTTGGGTTAATAACCATGCCCACGTTATAAGAGCGAAAAGCGGTTTGGCAAATAATTGGTTTATTAAGTATTACCTAGATTATTTTAATTTTGCGGATTTTGTTGGAGGGACAACAAGATTAAAACTTAACCAATCCGCAATGAAAAAAATCCCTATTAAGTTACCTACCCAGGAGGAACAAGAAAGGATTGCCAATAATCTTAAAGAAGCAATCAATCTTATTGAACAAAATAAAATAAAAACTTCTAAGGCAAGAAGTATAATTGACAGATTTAGACAATCAGTTCTCTCCGATGCTATTACCGGCAAACTTACTGAAGATTGGAGAGAGATAAATATAAATGTAGAACCGGCCAAAGTTTTTTTGCAAAAAATTGAAATTCCCCAGAAGAAAAAAGGGCAACAAAACACGATATTAGATACAGACAATTTACTGGAAATACCCTCAACCTGGGAATGGGTAAAGTTTGAGCAAATTGGTGAACTAGCCAGAGGAAAATCTAAACACCGACCGCGCAACGACCCCAGACTGTTTGGTGGTACTTATCCTTTTATTCAGACAGGTGATGTTGCAAAATCCAATGGAAAAATATCTGAGTTTTCCCAAACATATAACGATATAGGTTTGGCTCAGAGCCGCTTGTTTCCTAAAGGAACATTATGTATTACCATTGCGGCCAATATAGCTGACTCTGGCATTTTACAGATTGACGCATGTTTCCCTGATAGTGTTGTTGGTTTCATTCCATATTCCCCAATAACTTCAGCAGATTATTTTTTTTACTTTATAAACACGGCAAAGAACAATTTAGAGCAATTTGCTCCAGCAACAGCACAAAAAAATATTAACTTAGCAATATTAAACGAATTAGCTATTCCATTACCGCCGCTGGAGGAGCAAAAGGAAATAATAAGACGCGTAAATCAATATTTGACTCTTGCTAACGAGATTGAAAAACAGATTGAAAATGCTGAAGCACGGGTATCAAAACTTACCCAAGCAATTTTAGCGAAAACATTTAATAACTAGTATGCAAAACGATTATCTTAGTCAACTTTTGAAAGGAATACCAACTGGCAACAATAAAAAGCGCGCTTTTATTAGTTTTGATTATGAATACGACGAAGCATTAAAAAATCTACTAAACGGACAGGCAAAACTTGAAGATAGCCCCTTTTATTTTGAGGATTGGTCAGTAAAAGAACCTTTCCCTCAAGCAAGTTGGAAAGACGAAGTAAGAACAAAAATAAAACAAAGTAATTTTATGATTGTTATTATTGGGGTAAATACATATCAAGCAAGTGGCGTACTAGAGGAAATAAAGATAGCGAATGAGGAACAAGTGCCTTGTTTTGGCGTTCATAAGCAAGATAGACAGTATTATGTACCTCAAGGGTTAGGTAAAAGATATGTACCCTGGACTTGGGAAGCGATAAAACAAGCAATAAATAACCTTAATAATTATCGTTTATTACCACCAATATGGACAAGATAAACAATAACCAAACGTATTTTGAGCAATATAAAATGCTTGTAGAAAGCGCAGAAAAAGTAAGTGATAAAAGAATGACGGCAAATAACTTTTTTTTGACTGTTAACACTGCACTTATTTCGCTTTTTGGTCTTACAATAACCTCAAGTATTATTAAGGTTAATCCGGTCTTCATTTATGTAATCATTGGGCTTGGGATAGTAGTGAGTTTGGTTTGGCTACTTATTGTCCTGTCATATAAGCAATTGAATAGTGGAAAATTCGCACTTATTCATAAGTTAGAAAAAAACTTACCAATACAGTTATTTCATAAAGAGTGGGAGGAACTTGGAGAGGGGAAAAACCTTTGGAAATATATACCCCTATCCCATATTGAGTTATTGGTTCCAATTGTTTTTTTAATATTTTATATAGTGCTTATTTTTATAAGAAACTAAACGATACAGAAAAATAGTATGGCCAGAAAACAATATCCAATAGACGTTTATCTTAGTCCACCCTTTGCAATAAAAAGATTTTTAGGATTACGCCAGAAGCACGGAGATAAAGCCGCTGTTACTAAAAGTGAATATAAACCTGAACGTGAGGCGTGGATAACCGGTGTATTTTTATTAGGATTGAGTAAAATAGCAAAAAGAGAGTTTTGGTTGAGGGTTAATACAGAAGACAGTGCGCCAGACATTTTTACCATTTCTTTTGTTGAAACAGATAGGGGCGTAACTGCGGAAATGCAAAATGTAGAGGTGTTTGAGTACGAAAATCATTCTCATACTGATATAGTCGGAGCTATAGAAAATAAACTTAAGGGTAAGGTATATCCAGATAATTACATACTTCTTTGTTATGTACACGACCGAACGGGAGAGGTTATTAACACAAAAGAAATATACGAAAGAGTAAGGGTGCTTAATCTTAAAATTGCGGAGGTATGGGTATTAGCCAATACTCTTACTCCAACTAATGCAGAGCACGTAATTTTCCAGGTTTTTCCAACTGCAAATGGTTGTAAGTTTGACTACCTGGAGGAATGTAATAACAGTAAACAAAAAGATATGATTAACGCAAAGAGAGGGTCTGCCAAAAAGATTGAGTTTTTCCCAATGGGGAAAGCTATTCTAAAATTACCTTAATTACTTATTTAATATGAAACAACCACCAAAAGGAGCAAGGTTTGAAACATTAGAAATGACTAGGGTGGACTTCTTTCAGGGGTCACTAAATAGATTACAAGACGACGTAGGAACAATCCTTAAGCTACTTGAAGAACATAATATACAATCTGCTCGTAAGGTAGGTTTTTGGGCAAGTATGAGGTTGATTATGCCAATTATTGAGGCGGTGGCAAATGTAACTGGAGAAACGCCCCAAGAGTTTCTTAAAAATCACTTAGAAGTTACTGCTCCTTACTTAACCTGGGATTTATTTAGACATTCACTTATCCACGGGGACTATATGCAACACGCAAAGTACCAATCAAAAGAGGTTGGTTGGGGTATCGCATTTATTGGAGTAGGTCACGTTATTACCGGTGGACATATAGGCATTGACGCGATACACCTTTATAACAAACTCAATGAATATTTAACCGCTGAGGTGGCAAGAAATGACCAAGCCGTTGTCAAAATTGAAGTAGGAGTTTTATATCAAAATCCAAAGCAGGAAATTATTGACGAGTTTAATAAATTATGAGGTTAAATTGTACCAAGAATGGGAAAACAGACACAAAAAAAGTTAAGCCGTTGAAGTTAATAAATCTTTGCTAATGTTGCTATACTGACATTATAAGATTAACAATTACTTATAAGAGAGGGGGTGAAAAATAAATGAAGAAACTATTATTTTTGACTGCGATTGTTGCAGTATTTACATTTACAAGTTCTCCAGTAATGGCGGCAAAACCATCGGCTGATACTTGTAAGACAATTCAGAGCGGACTCTTGACTGACGTAAAAGGAACAACAATTGGACTTGGTTACGATCAATGGGGTTATAACTATCAAGCTCATATGTTTAATGGTCTGTATGAGAATTACAGTAGACCAACCGTGCCAGTTACAGAAGGAAGTCTTAACTTGATAATGAAGTGGAACGATGCTTGGTTAAGTAACAAAAGTTGTGACACCGATCTCAAGTTAGATAGACCCAATCCAGTTCAAGGTTCAGGAGCATGGCTGACTAACCATGTTACAGGGACATATCCCAGTACGACAAAGTTTAACTGGAACGTGTCAGGTGTATGGAACTTTGATGTAGTCAGCACGAAGTATCCAGGAACGTATGCAAAAACAATGACCATTAGCCAAGATTCAAGTGGAAATATCACTGGAACTGGTGCTAATGTGCCAACTGGTAATACATGGACTGTTGCAGGTAGTCTAACTGGAAGTAATGTGGCTTTTACTTTGACGTATGATGCGCCAATGTCAGGTTATGTTGCTACCTTTGTTGGAACTGTTTCAGGTGGAACAATGAACGGTACATGGTCTGATGTAGTGTATGGTGACTCAGGAACATGGAGTAGCTCAAGTGGTAATGCAACGCAAACATTTGAAATGTGTTCGGTAAGTGATTTTGTGAAAATGGTTGCGGTACCTGTAGGCGCCTATCATGATTCGTCAGTATCAACTCTATACGGAGAAGGTATGTGGTATGAATCATTAGGTGGTAGAGAAATTGGACCCGCTATATGGGGTGATTTCGCAGTTATTCAAGAAGTAAGCAGTGACCCATGTAATGAATTCAACGCAATGAATTACAGAAGTCAGATTAGATCAGGTCTTGGAAACTGGTAAATACAAACAGCGACCCATCGGTATCTTTATCGGTGGGTTGTTTGTTGGAATAATTAGTTTGCTAAAGTTAAAAGTTGCTGGGATTGTTGTAATGTAGTTTCTGGGTCAACGCATAATTCTGCCCAGTCTGCAGTACGGAAGCTGTCCCACTTGGTGAGCAGGATATTTAAGTATTGAAAGATTTATTAAATCAATAAAACTATGAATACTTGCTGATGATGCTTAAAAGTAAAGATATTAGCTGTAATAAATAAAATATTCCAAAAATCAATAAAATAGCGGAGGGTGGACCGAATGTAAATAAGAAGCTATAAAAGTAAACTCTTAGCAAAAACCTTAAATTCACACACGCACATTTTTTTTGGTAGAATCACGAATCAGTGAATAATAAATACGAAGAGTTTCATAGTTCAGCCATAATCCAAAAACGGATTATTAAAAATAATAACTATACATACTATGATGTTGTTAGGACGTTAAAAAAAATATTAAGCAAACATAAGAAACTAAAAATATTGGATTACGGTTGTGGCGTAGGAACGATTTCACTATATTTAGCTTCACTTGGACATGATGTGATTGGGCTTGATGTTTCAAAAAATGCAATAAAAATGGCAAGAGCTAGTGCAAAAAGCCTAAAGATAAAAAATGCAAAGTTTTTTATTTTGAATAAATTGGATTGTAATAAAATGAAAAAAGCATTTGATTTAGTTTTAATGATTGAAGTTATAGAGCATGTTCCCAATGATAAAAAGGTGATGAAAGAGGTTTCAAACTACTTAAAAAAAAATGGATATTTAATTCTTACTACTCCAAGCATTGAAGCACCACTTTATAAATTAGGTTTATTAAAATCATTTGATAATAGAGTTGGCCACATTAGAAGATATACACAATTAAATCTAATCCAGTTAATCGAGGAAGCTGGAATTAAGACAATCAAACTTTCTACACACGAAAGTATTATGAGAAACTTTTTTTATACAAATTCGCACATCGGATGGATACTCAAATTTATTAAGGGCCCAATCTCATCCCTTTTTATTTTATTAGAACAACCGCTAATTAGGCTTTTTGGTGGGTCAAATTACAAACTTATAGGAATAAAAAAGTGACTAAAATACTTTTTCTTACTCGTTTATACAAACCTCATGTTGGTGGGGTAGAAAAACACGTTGAGGAAATTTCCAAAATCTTAAGTAAAACCCACAACATTGTTATAGTGGCCGAACAGGACAATCCGGATGAACCATTAACCGAAAACTATCCTGAAGCACAAGTTTTTCGTATACCACTTGACCACAGTAGTGAAAAACACAAAAAAATCACCATTTGGAAATGGTGGTGGAAACATTTACATTTGCTTTCAACAGCGGACATTATTCATGTTCACGATGTTTTTTTCTGGATTTTGCCTTTCCGTTTTCTGTTTCCCCGTAAGAAATTTTTTATTACTTTCCATGGTTACGAAGGGGCATCCGAACCGGGTTTCAGACAGATCCTTTGGCACAAGGTCGGGGAGTTGTTGAGTGCCGGAAATATTTGCATCGGGGATTTTCACAAGAATTGGTATGGAACCAAACCCAGCCTGGTCAGTTATGGAGCTGTTACTGCCCCAAAGAATATAAGTCAAACTAAAAGCTCCGGCATAATGTATCTTGGTCGGTTAGCCAACGATACCGGGATCATGGCCTATCTGACTGCGGCCAAAAACCTGGGTTTGAATATTGATATATATGGTGACGGACCATTGCGGTCTGAGGCTGAAAGGATTAGTAAATTTCATCATATTAAAGCTAAATTCTTTGGTTTTGTTTCTAATGCCAGCCGTTTTATTCCCAAATATGAAGTTATTTACACTTCCAGATACCTGGGGATTATGGAGGCTCTGGCTGCTAAAGTGCCTGTAATTGCTCATTATGATTCACAAATAAAGCATGATTATTTGGCCTTAGCGCCATTTGCTGAATATATCGACATTTGTAGCAGTTCTGGCGAAATTTCCGTTGCTACTAAACGAGCTCTTTCGACTCCACACGCATACCAGCGGCAACTGGATGCAGGGTATAATTGGGTGAGTAAGCAAACATGGGCAAAACTCTCAAGCCAGTACGAAAATCTTTGGGGCCAGCATCATTAAAAGTGGCTGTGGTAATTACGGTTTTTAACGAGCAGGACAATATCCTCGAATTGGTAACCGCGCTTAGATCGCAAACTTTTAAGCCGGCTGAAGTTGTGATCGTCGACGGGGGATCAACCGACCAAACCCACTCCCTGCTGCGTCGTGAAAGTAAAATCTGGCCGATATTAAAGATTTTTCGTGTACCCGGTAATCGTTCAGTTGGCAGAAATTATGGGGTAGCTCATTCCTCTGCACCGATAATTGCCTTTACCGATGCCGGTTGTACTCCGCATCCCGACTGGTTGGAACAATTGGTTGCGGCATTTTCCGACTCCATTACCCTGGTCGTTAGTGGTTATTATGAAGGTCAGGCTACCAATGATTTCCAGAAAGCACTTATTCCGTACGTTTTGGTCATGCCTGATAAAGCCGGCAAAACTGAGTTTTTCCCTTCCACCAGGTCGATGGCTTTAAGGCGCAGTGTCTGGAATAATTCCGGCGGATTTGATGTTCGATTCAACCACAATGAAGATTACGTTTATGCTCATTGGTTAAAAAAAATGGGCTATAAATTTGTTTTTGCTCCTAAAGCCATTGTTTCTTGGCATCCGCGCAAGAATCTCAGTCAGGCTGCTTGGATGTTTTTGCGTTTTGCCGTTGGTGATATGCAATCACGAATTTTTCGTCCCAAAGTCCGGTTAATTTTATTAAGGTATCTGCTGTTTGCCTATCTGGTCATGTTTGCTATTCAGTCCCCGTCCTTGTTTTACCTGGTGTTTGCGGCCGTATTTGCTTATTTAAGTTGGGCGGTGGTCAAAAACTACCGGTATGTAAAGTCTCCTGCGGCCTTTTACTGGCTTCCGGTTTTGCAGGTGACTTCTGATCTGATGATAATAGTCGGAACAGTTATGGGATTTTTAAACAAAAAATAATTCATGGGGTATTTAAAGACAGCTATTACCGGTATTTCCTGGGCAGTCGCTCAACGTTGGACAGTCAGGGGTTTAACTGTCATCAGATTAGCCGTTTTAGCTAGAATCTTAAGTCCGGCTCAGTTCGGTGTTTTTAGTGTCGCTACTCTGGTCCTGGGATTCTTGGAGACATTTACCGAAACTTCCATCAATGTATTCCTTGTTCAGGAAAAAGCTGAAGTTGATCACTTTATAAATACGGCCTGGATTATTTCCCTTCTTCGGGGAATTTTAATCAGCTTGTTGATTTTCTTTACTGCCGGTCCGGTCTCTGATTTTTTCCGTTCTCCGGAATCTTTCCAGATCTTACAGCTCATGGCTCTGGTTCCGCTTATTCGTGGTTTGATCAATCCGTCGGTAGCAAAGCTGCAAAAGAATCTGCTGTTTAAAAACGAATTTGCCTACAAAAGCGTGTTATTTTTCATCGACGCTCTGGTGTCAATCTCTCTTTCTGTCATCACTAAAAGCGCCTCCGGTCTGGTTTCTGGGATGTTAGCCAGTGCTGTTCTTGAAGTTATCCTGTCATTTTATTTGTTTCACCCCAGACCGCATTTTATCTGGGATAAATCCGCAGCCGCAGCAATTTTTTCCCGGGGGAAGTGGGTAACTGCGGCCGGAATATTCAACTACTTTTACCAAAATGCCGATAACCTGGTCGTCGGCCGAATGCTTGGAGAAGCCAGTTTGGGAATTTATGGTTCTGCTTATAAGCTTTCCAGCTTACCCGTGTCGGAAGTCAGCGATGTGGTTTCCCGGGTGACTTTTCCGGTCTACGTTCGGATTTCTGAAAATTCCCACCGGTTGAAAGACGCCTTTCTCCGTTCCAGTTTGGTTATTTGTGGATTTACGGCAACTTTCGGTTTACTGATTTACATTTTTGCTGATCCGATAGTTCGGATAATTCTGGGTTCAAACTGGTTAGCTGCAATTCCGCTTCTCCGCATCTTGTCGGTTTATGGAATCGTCAAATCAATCACCAATACCATCTACCCGCTGTTTTTAGCTACCCAACATCAGGAATACGTTACTCACGTTAATCTGGCCAGTTGTTTGGGCTTGGGCATAACAATTATTCCTTTTGTTTCTAAGTGGGGGATGGCTGGTGCAGGATATGCAGCCATTATTGGTGCATTTGTTTCCGTTCCGTTAGCCTTATATTTTGCCGGTGTTATCATTAAATCTCTACCAGAAACTTCCGCCGGATAATGTTTATATTTTGTCTCCGCTATGATTACCGCAGTAGTTATTGCTAAAAACGAAGAAAAAAATTTACCGGATTGTTTAGCCGGTCTGAAGTTTTGTTCCCGGGTAATAGTGGTTGATAACAATTCTGTTGATACAACCGCAGTGGTGGCTAAAAAACACGGGGCAGAAGTTATCCGGGCTCCTTTTTCCGGTGACTTTGCCAAATTACGTAATCTGGCTTTAGCTAAAATCTCCACTCCGTGGACTTTGTTTGTAGACGCTGATGAACGGGTATCTGCTGCCTTGGCCGCAGAAATTACGGTAGCCGTTACAAATTCGAAAGTTACCGGCTACTTTTTGTCCAGACAGGATCATTTATGGGGGCGGGTTCTAAAACATGGTGATACAGGCAATATTCAGTTACTTCGTCTTGCCAGAACCGGATTAGGTTTCTGGCACGGTCAGGTTCATGAACACTGGCAGGTCACCGGTCAGACGGAAAGTTTGATTAATCCGCTGCTGCATTATCCTCACCCCGATTTAGTTTCTTTTCTGGAGAAAATTAATCTTTATTCCGGTATCAGAGCCGAGGAATTACATCACCTGGGCGCAACGTCAGGATTGGCAGCCATAATTTTTTATCCTTTGGGAAAGTTTTTTTATCTTTGGATCTGCAAACTCGGTTTTTTGGACGGAACAGTTGGATTAATACATGCAATCTGCATGAGTTTTTATACCTTTTTAGTTAGATCTAAACTTTTCCTGCTGTCAGTTGGTATTAGAGATTTGTCATCAAAATCATGAAACGTCCGGCTTGGTTGTTGTTTTGGGGCTATATATTAGCGTTTTCAGTCGGAAATCTTTACAAGATCAGCCTTTTTTTTCCTGAAGTCAGGATTAATCTCCTGGATATCTTGGTCGGTTTGACATTGGTTTACGCACTGCTGTTTAAAAATTCCGCAGTCATCTCACAAATTAAATCTTTACAAAAATTTTTCCTGCCTGCAGGGATTTTTTTACTGATCGGCCTCATTGGTTTGTTGTGGTCGCTGAACAGATATACCCCGATCCAGGTATTAGTAGGGGGTTTGTATTGGTTGAGGCTTCTTGGTTATATTTCTTTGCCGGCAATTTTGCCGTTACTGTTTTCTGATCGGGATTTACACAAACTGAGAAATTATCTGCTTTTTCCTTTGGCCCTGACCGGCTTAGGTCAATACCTGTTTTTCCCGGATGTCCGATCGCTGCAGTTGTCGGATTGGGACCCGCATTATTTCCGGGTTGTCGGCACTTTGTTAGACCCGGGATTTACCTCAATTCTGTTGTGTTTCTCGTTGTTTTATCTCTGGCTGAAACCCGGATTTATTCAAACCCGTTTGCATCAGGTCATAATCGTTCTTATTTATGTCGTTTTTGCCTTAACCTATTCGCGTAGCGGCTATCTGGCCTTTTTAGCCGGCTGCGCCTATCTGGCTAAAATTAGTAAATCCCCAAGAAAGTTTATTTATCCGTTGATTTTAATTGCCGTCACCGTTTTATTACTTCCCCGGGCTCCGGGGGGTGAAGGAGTAAAGCTGGAACGCACCAGCTCTATTAAGGCTCGAATATTAAATTGGACCAACTCCGCCAATATTTTTCTTCGGTATCCGCTGACCGGAGTCGGGTTTAATACCTATCGTTACGCTCAAAGACATGCCGGGTACCTTGATAACGCAGATTGGCTGAAATCCCATGCCGGGGCCGGCGCGGATTCATCTCTGTTGTTTGTCGCCGCCACGACCGGAATTTTCGGTTTGGCAGCTTATCTTTACTGGCTGAAACAAGTTTGGCTGGCCTCCGTCGGGAATCTCAGTTTGCGGGTCGGATTAATAGCTTTGGCCGTACATTCGTTTTTTCTCAACTCCCTGTTTTATCCGTTCGTGCTTTTCTGGGTGTTTGTCCACTTACCGGTTAAATCAAAATCACTGCGAGTAAATTAAAGTCAGTTCTTTGCGTGCTTGGTTACCGGCTCCGTCGGTTGCCACAATCACTAAAACATTTTCGCCTGAATTCAGTCCGATTTGACTCTGGAAACTTCCGTCCGAACTCACGATGGCTATCCGGTCATTTATGGTGACTCTGATACCCGAATCAGTCTTCCCCTTCACGGTTACTCGTGTATCTTTACCACTGAACGTCTGTCGGTCGCTGGGAGACGCTAACTCCAGTTTCGGCGGAACGTTGGAATACATAACGGTAACCGACGTACTGACCGGGCTTTTGTTTCCTGCTTCATCCATAGCCACGGCTGCAAACGTATTTTCTCCCAACTCCAGATTTATACCGGAAAACTCAAATATTCCCCCCTCCGGAACCTGAGTGCTTTTTACTTCGGCATTATTTAGTGACAGATATACTGTCGCTCCGGGTTCGGCTATGCCCTTTAAAGCAAATGCAGCGCTGTTAGTCGCTTCTACCGGCAGCGCTAACTGCGGCGGGCCCGGCGGAATGAAATCAGTCTTATCTACTGTCGGATTTGTCCGGGATTTAATATCTCCGAAAAAAATAAACAGTTTAGCTAAAAGTGAGAAGCCGACTGTAGCCAACAGGGCAATAATTACCAGGGTGGCCAGAAAGAACACTGCCGCTTTGCGGATATTTCTTTTTTCCTGTAACCGGCCCATGCGGCTGAACTGACGGTACATACCTGCTAATTGTAACGTCTGCCAGCATAATTCGCCATTTTTAGGTAGAATATTACCAACTGCCGGGGTAACTCAGTTGGTAGAGTAGCGGTATCGTAAACCGCAAGTCGCGGGTTCGAATCCCGCTCCCGGCTCATAAAGTACAGAAATGTACATGAAGTATCAGGGAAATCACAGCAACAAGCAAATATGGCAGAAGGACTGTTTAATAGACCTCAAAACAAAATTATTAACGCTTACGACGTTCATGGGGCAAAACATCAAAGAGAATTAAAAAATTTTAAATTTCGAGCAAGTGCCTATGGTGTTTTAATTAAAGACGGTAAAGTTTTGTTTAAAAGACAACAATCGGTTAAAAAGTTTGATCTTCCTGGTGGTGGAATTGAGATAGGTGAAACAATTCCTGAGGGATTAGTGAGGGAGTTTAAAGAAGAAACAGGCCTGACTGTTAAAATTGGTAGATTATTATTTGTTGACGAAAGCTTTTTCACTCACAATGGTGAGGACGCGCATGGAATTTTGATATTTTATGAAGTTAAAATGATTAGTGGAACTTTAGCAACAAATCAAGATGACTCTGCTGAGGTTAAATATTTGGATATCAGTTCACTGAACCACAATAATGTTCACAGGTCTTGTTGGAATATGATTGATATTATTAAATCAGTGTAAAGTTCTTATTTTTGGTAGTTTTTGAAACTAGGAATATCCATTCGGATTTTTAATAAATTAAGTTTTAGAACTAGCTCGGGTGTAATGTAATCGCAGAGCTTGGAGAATAGCCAAAGCGGAAAGAGGTTCGAGCTAAGTACTGTTACCAGCTCCATGGTGAAGTAGTTTTATGTTTTCCTTAATTTTCCTCATGAAATCAAACTTTTCCCGAGTCCTAGCCACTATTTTGCATCACAAATCATTAGCCTGGAAAAATGTTTACCGGTAACCGGAGTCGGACCTAAACAGATCAGAGGTAATTATTTTTTACTAAGATATCGATTGATTTAAATAAGTTTGGTAAATCATTTTTATAGTCTACTTCAGAAACGGAAATCGGATTTTCTGCCAAATAACACTCTCCGCCTTCTTTTATAAAATCTAGTGGATAAAACTCCACCCAACTTTTGAGAGAGTCTCTTTTCATAATTTTGTCGTAATACTCGAAATTCCAAACATACGGCATGTGTGTAATAAACTCATTATTTTTTACTCTAAAGCCTCTTGGTTTTATGGTTTCTATATTTGTAAAATTAACAATTCTATTAGCTTTGACTTCTCCAATTGAAGCAAAGAATTCATAACGATATTTGTAACCTGAAAGGACTATTGAATTGGGTTTATATAAACTTCCCAATTTATTAAGGAATGAGGCTGATTGAGGAGATTGTCCACACAGCAAGAAAAATGGTTTCTTTTTACCTAAGTATTTTTTAACTTCATTCGGAGCTCCTCGAAAACCTAAACCTAGTTCTTTTGGATATTGAACCCATTTAATATTTGGGTATTTTTTGATTAATGCGTGAACTTTATCAACCTTTTCTTTGTCCAGGTTAGCCTCTATATCTTTTGAAGGAAGAAATACTACGATGTTTTTAATTCCAGCCACCATACAAGACTCAACTACATAATCTAAAAGGACACGACCATTGTAAAGGATATATGATTTGGTACCCATACCAAGTCTTGTTCCTCTACCACCAGCCATGATGAGAGCTTGATTTACTTTCATTTTATTAAAAAGTCGATCTCTACGGACAAGGTGGATCACTATTTGTGCCATCAGTTCCCTAAAAAAGGTACATTCACTGCAGAGATCATTCGGTACCCAAACATTACCATATTTTTCTATCTTTGTGATCTTTACCAAACACTTCCAAGAATAGAAATGGGTTAACTTTTTCCAAGTAGCCTTTGAAAACACTAAGTTGTAAAATTAACTCAGGTTGGAATGTAATATAGTAACGAAGACCTATCTTTATTTTAGTAACAAGTGATGAGTCAGGGTCGAGTAGATATTGTTTGCTATATTCGTCCTGGCTAAATAGGTCCGAGCCAATTACGGTATCCAGCTCTGACTAATATTATGCCCAAAGATAAATACACGGCAGTCTGGCTGTCACATTCTTCCATCAGTGACTATTTAAAATGCCCCCGGTCATATTTTTTGAAAAATATTTATAAAGATCCCAAATCCAGACGAAAAATTGCCTTAGCCAGCCCGGCATTATCTTTGGGACAAACTGTTCATGAAGTGGTTGAATCGCTTTCCTGTCTGCCCGCCTCTGAACGCCTGATTCCGAATTTAACCGACCAGTTTTTACTGGCCTGGACAAAAATTTCGGGTAAAAAAGGTGGATTTAAGTCTGCTGAGGAAGAAGAAGCAGCTAAGGTCCGCGGTCAAAACATGCTGTCTCGCATCGGTTCCCACCCCGGACCGATTATCAGACCGGCAATTAAAATTCGTCAGGACCTGCCCTATTTTTGGCTGCTGGACGAAGATAATGTGATTCTCTGCGGCAAAATCGACTGGTTGGAGTATCTGCCTGACGCTGATGGGGTAAATATTATTGATTTTAAAACCGGCAAATATGATGAAGATCCGGATTCACTTCAATTACCGATTTATTTACTCCTGGCTTCACACACTCAGACTAAACCGGTTTTAGGTGCAGCTTACTGGTATCTGGATCGGGACGATGAACCGACTGCTGTAAAACTGCCAGATTTGGAATCAGCCGAAAAAAGTCTCGTTCCCCTGGCCAAAAAAATTGCCCTGGCCAGAAAATTACAGCATTTCTCCTGCCCGCAAATTCATGGTTGCCGGGCCTGTCAGCCATACGAAGCCGTTTTATCCGGACAGGCAGAGTTGGTAGATGTCCGCGAAAATAAAGATGTTTATCTCCTGCCCTGAGTCACCATGAAAATCATCCGATTTATCGTCGGGCTTTTAAGTTCACTTGTGCTCTTAGTTGCTCTCGGAGCCTCCGGCTATTTTTTATCCATCCGGTCCGGCTGGTTGCCTGAGCCGGTGTCGGTTTCCGGTACCGGCTCCATGTATCCGACTTTCCCCAAAGGTGAAGGGACCGAATCTGCCTCTTTGTCCAAACAAATAGTTGCTACTCCTCAAATGAAAAAGTTTCCCGGCGGGGTGGTAATCTTTGGCCGGCGTTATTTTGCCTACTCTTTAAAAAGAGCTGACATTGTCAGTTTTGAAAATGACAAAACCCGGGAAGTTTCCTTAGCCGATACCGGCCGTGAAGCCGGTTTCTTAAAACGATTAATTGCTTTACCTGGGGATGAGCTGGAAATCCGTGACGGATTTGTCTGGTTAAACGGTCAGCGTATTTTGGAGGATTTCACTGCCGGAGCCAGATCCACCTTTGGTGGTAAGTTTTTGGCTGATTGCCATAAATTGGTTATTCCTGACGGTTATGTATTTGTGATGGGGGACAACCGCAAGGCTTCTAATGATTCACGTGATGACATCGGCCTGGTCGCTATCTCCGATATTGATCATGTGCTGCCGTATCAGGACCAGACCCAATATCGGGCCCTCTGGCGTGATGCTAGTCAGGATAATTTATTAGCTAATCACCCGGTTCTGGATGCGGAAGAGTATCTCCGTCTGCTGAATCAGAAACGCCAGGAATACAAACTATCTCCCTTAAAGCATCAGCCTAAACTGGATGCTTCGGCCGCCAAAAGGGCTTCGGTCATGCTCAAATACAACGACCTGTCTTTTGAGGCGACCAGAAGCGGTTTAACTATGGAAAAAGCCATGTCTCAGTCGGGTTACTCAAATATTGTTTGGGGCGAAGCCCCGACTTTGGGCTACTACGACGCTGCTGAGCTAATTGAGAATTTCTTCCAATTCCCGAAATCCCGGGAATTCCTCTTAAATGCCGATTTTCAGGAAACCGGCATCTCTGCCCAGGTAGGAGACATCAATGGTTGTCCCGCCCAAATAGTGGTCCAGCATCTGGCCGGATATGTTCCCCCCGACTACAAAGCTGACGTGGTGAAAAGCTGGGTCGACGCACTGGCCCAATTAAAACAAGTTTTACCGGGTTGGGAAAAAGCCAGAGATTATCCGGAATTTTACGATATGCATAAGTCGGATATTGATCAGGTGGTAAACCTGATCAGACAGCGGATTCTTCGTTTAGAGGCCATTGTCTCCCGGATGCAGAAAAATGAATGGCTTAATCCGCAGGAAAAAAACTGGTACGAAGAAGATTCATCGCTGGCAACTCAACTTGAGGCTTTGACCAAGAAACTTAACAATCTTTAATTTGTTATTTACCGTCCATTTCTTTTTCTATTAATGCCGATGCGATACGAAGCGCCTTAATCCTGCGTATAAGCAGTGTGTGCTGAGAAGTGCCTGGTTTTAATTTTGGCTGCACTTTTTCACACTTACCGATCGTAGAAACTATGGAACGCAAGGCTTCTTCTAATTCTTGTTGTGTAAAATTGTTCATTTCATTTATGTAAATTTGTGTTTAATTCTGTCACGTTTGGAGCGGGAGACCGCAATTGGTTCGGACCTGTTTAGCCAGGATGAGTATATCAAACAATATCTATTCCACCCCAACATTAACATTCCTCTAATTACTGCTGTCAAAATCGGTCTTCGCTATCACATTACAGCTGATCTTGTTTTACAACTAAATGTTTTTAAAGATTATCTTGAGAAAATAAATCCATTTCTGTTTTAGAAGCATTTGGCAAACAACCAAAAGATAGCAAAAGTGGTAATATTTGGGCGCAAAATAACTTCTGCAGTGAATATGCCTTTTTTATGGAGCTGATGACACAAATTGTGATCCGTCTCAGTTGCAGAGATTAATTTTCTCTATCAGATTTTTGAGTTAAATCCGGTAATTTTTCGAGATCAACAATATTGTTATTTGCACCCAAGGCCTTCCGACTTACCCAAACAAAACCTTTATTTTGCGTTATAACGGCAATGTCGACTGGGCCACCAACTCCTGTGATATCCCCTGGATCCATAAGTATTCCATCTGAAAATCTTTGGATTGCACTTGTCGTTTGAATCATTAAAACAGAAAAGTCTATACTATCTTGTAAATTCATTGTTCCCCAACTTATGGCATACTCTAATCCTGCCAACTCATTTCCAACATTTTCTTCGCCAAGGGTTTTTACAGCCTGCTGAACAAAATTAAGATTGGCAAGTCTCGGATCCCTTCCCAAAACAACTCTTGCAATCACATCAATTTGCCCAGCCCATGCGGCTCCATACTCTTTCCCTTTTATTTTGCTTGACCTTTTTTCCTCAATAATTCCTGGAACATAAATCATGAATACTTGATGGCTACCATCAGGGTTGTAGCCAGCCACAATGAAACCCAACTGATCAACTCCACCGACACCTTGACCAACTATGCCATTTTTGTCCTTAAATTTAAAGGAGACTCGACCATCTTCTTGTTCAATCTCAATGAGTTCCAATCCCTTTTGGTTTAACTCTTGTCTTATTTTTTCAGGAAGGGCATCCAAATCTTTTTTGTAATTATATTTACTATCGAAAAATTTATAGAGCTTATCTGCTATTTCAGATACTTCTTTGCCTTCCAGCTGATTATTCTCTTTAAAATCATCAACAAATTTACTGATATTTTTTAGTACACCACCATCATCAAGAAACGCAGGTCCGGTTATAAGAAGACCGACAGACTTACTTATTTGAAAAACTTTAACTGCAGAGTCACTACCAACTCTCGATTGTCCTTTACGATTACGGAAACTTTGTCTGCTATCCGCAGCCAAAACCAATCCATCAGGTGTTGCTGTATTAATTGCTAACGACATATTTTTCTCTCACTAAACTGATAAAAATTGGAAAAACAATTAAACTTAGGGTCACAATCAATATTGTTTCGCTAAAACTAAAATCGGTAAACCTTTTTAACAAAACAAACTGAACAAGTGACCCCTGAAAAAAATTATCAGCAAATTGCTTAAATTGAGTAACGACAGTAGTCGAGCTTGCCTCGAGTATATTAGTAAACCACCCTATTGCAGCGGAGTTAAAAGATTTATTGGCAACAGAATTTGTAGTTGCAGTTGACTTGACAGTCATATACTCCATTCCAAATAAAGACATTTGCTGTGGAACCGGATCTTCTTTCTGTTCATCCGGCAAATGATAACTTATTGATGTATTTGCAACTGCACGGTTATGATCGAAATGAGTGGAGTCAAAAAATCTTGGTAGCACATTGTTAAACGAATAATGGTCCATTTCTATATCTATATTTAACATCTGACCAACACCAACAGATCCTAGGTAACTCTCGGATTCTCTGGTTAAAAAAACACTGCGAGCTTTGCCAGCTTTCTTGCTAATCCACCCATCGTTCTCTAAGCGCGAAAGCATATCCACTACACTTTGGAATGAAGTAACGCCCATCATATCTTTAATTTCGGAAAACGAAGGATAAATCTGATGTTGATTTTTGAAACGCCAGATATTGGCTAATAATTTTGCTTGTTTCTTGGTTGGAAACATAAAATCATGATAGCAAATACAATTAATGCTGTCAATACAAATACAGAGCAATATACAGAGTAATCAGGAATAAGTCCGATTCCAGTATCCAATCAACATTTTCCCATACTAGCAATTTGATAAGCAAAATAGTGATTAGATTTGGGAAAAGTTAAATTTACTGAAGAAAATGGGAAAGCATTGAATTTGATTACCCTTTGGAGCGGGAGACGGGATTCGCACCCGCGACCTTCTGCTTGGGAAGCAGACATTCTACTGCTGAACTACTCCCGCAAAATTACCCTCAGTTTTCGAAAACGCTTCCATTCTACCAAAACCTTAGTGTTATCTGCATCTGACCGTCAGCACCAATCCGGGCTCAATCAATCGGGGATTCGGTATGGAGTTATCGGCGGCAACTTTCTCCCACATAAACCCGTTGCCGCAAATATTGGCTGAAATTGACCATAAACTTTCTCCTTTTACCACCGTGTGATCCACCACTCTTTCCTCAACTTTGGGTAAAGTCAGGGTTAATCCGGCCGAAATCACGCTCGGATTGCTGACCTTAGCTTTATTTTCCTCGTAAATTTTTGTCCAGTCATATCCGGATCCGTACGCCTTTTCGGCAATCTTCCATAAACTGTCACCCTTTTTGACTGTATATGTCGAGGGGAGTCCGGATTTAACCACTTCTTCCACGGTCATTGCCTGTTTCTGAGCTTCGGTCTGTTCGGTAGCCGCTGCAGTAATCTGTTCCCGATCAATTCTGTTTATTGTTCTGAAGTAATTTATCAGTAAGGCTCCCACCAACACCACTACCACCACCGTTAACAAGTTGCTTATTTGGTTTTCGTTGACTTTGATGCTTTTAAGAAAATCTTTCACTATTTCCTTCCCGGGCAGAAAGTGTGCGTGTGTTGGGATAATAATCTTCCTTTTAATTTTTTTCAAGACCCTGTAAAATCTATGGCGCTTGGAGAATTTGGGATCGTAGCTCAGTTTGGTTAGAGCGTGGCCCTGTCAAGGCCAAGGTCGCGGGTTCGAGCCCCGTCGATCCCGCCAATCTATTATTTCATTATTGGATAATGAAGATGACACGACTAGAAGTTGACCCAATCCAACTAGGTAATTTAGAAGTTGGTTGGTGGAGAGCGCACAACGACAAAGATAAATCAAAAATGGCTCATCTTCTCATTGAGCAGAACATGGCACTTTATGGTTTCTCTTCGGAAGATGCAAAGGCCTCGCTTCAAGATTTAGTAGAAGGTGTTAGTTATCACGACACAAGACAATGGGATGAAGCTGTCAATGCAGTTACGGGATACTACCAAAAAATAAAGGAGAAGACGGGTTTAAGGTTTAATCCGGCTGAAGTTGCCAAGCTTGAAGTTGGGTGGTGGCAATTACACGATGAACTTGAGCATAATCCAAATAAAACGCCACTTGCAGATGCCTTTGCTAAGCTCTATGCGACCCAGTTTGGACTAGAGATTGAAAAGATGAAAAAGGCAGGGCAATTAAAGGCAGAGGCTACAAGAGAGCACGATTTAGCCGAAGACCCAGACACACTTCCAAACGAGGTGGAATCACACTGGGACAAAGCAAACCAACTATTAATTGATTTTTATGGAGAACTTAAAAATGCCTTGGCTTAAGCTAAAGCGAATTGTGCCCTCAGAAGTAACTGAAAATCTTTAAGTGTCTTGTAAATCTCTACTAACTCATAAACTAGGTGTTCCACATTTGATAAACCAAGCCCGAAAATAGTCTATAATCCGCTCGTGCAGCCAGAACGCAACAGCTCAATTTTGCACCACTATATCCAGGTATCTCATTGGGAGGGAGAAATACCTGAAGAACTCTTAGCTTTAGATCAGGAATTCCAACTTTTGAGGTCAAGTATCGGACAAGCAGAAGTCCGCGAGGGGAATAAGCGGTTAGGTAAAACAGAAAAAATCGGAGAGGAGTCAGCTAATTTTGTGTTAGTCGGAGCATTGGCAGTTGTGCTTAATTTATGTGAAACGGGCAGACTGCTGGATTCGGATCCCAGATTGCAAAGGCCTGGTCCAAGAGCAGTAGTCAACGATTATCTGAGGGGGTATTTCAATATAGCCACAAGATTAATGGCAGTCATAGGTCAACCAATTTCAGATCGGGAACTCATGCTAAAAATAAATGATCAAGTTAAATATTTGCACGGTCTGTCTTTCGGTGAAACGATTGCACAACAACGCGAAGTCTGGGAAAGTTGGAACTTTTAGGAAAATAAATAGAAGACAGGTAAAATAACCCCCATCCATTGGGAATGGGTTATGATAAATTCATGATTCGCAAATTCAGCGCCGGTGGGGTAGTTTATAAAAAGTCAGCCGATCAAATCTTGTTTCTCATCCGTCAAAGCACCTTTTCTCCGTCTTTTTCTCCTTTTTCCGCCTGGAGTCTGCCCAAAGGCTGGTTGGATGACGCGGCTCCCGGGCAGCCGGGACCGTTAACCTTAGGCTTAAAACGTGCTTCTCCTGCAGAAATCGAACAAACTGCCCTACGGGAAGTCCGGGAAGAGACCGGAGTTGAGGCTAAAATCATCGGCCGGCTGGGTACAGATCAATTCTTTTTTACTGATGAAAAAAAGCAAAAAGTTTTTAAAACAGTAATATTTTTTCTCATGGAATACATTCGTGATTTACCTGAAGGTTTTGGCCCTGAAACCAGTCAGGTTAATTGGGTAGACGTTGACACTGCTTGTAATTTGCTTGCCAAACGCAAAGGGGAGTGTAAGCTTATCCGGCAAGCCATCTTGAAGATAAATGAAACGCAAATCAGCTAAATACCCTTCAAATTTACAAATTGCCAAACTGTTCCGGTCGGTTTCTGCCGCCCTGGAATTGTCTCCCGGAGATAACCGTTTTCGCATCGCCGCTTACGATCGGGCTGCCGATTCCATCGAACACGCTTCCTCTGACCTGAAGGATTTATGGGACGATAACCGGTTAAGCGATTTACCCGGTGTCGGTACCAATATGGCCGAACACCTGGATGAATTATTTAAAACCGGTGCGGTAAAACATTTTGAGATTTTGCTTAAACCTTTCCCTCCGGCCATGTTTGAACTGCTCGAAGTTCCGGGTATCGGACCGAAAAAGGCTTTCAGCCTCTGTAAAGCTCTGGGTTTATCTAAGTCACATACAGCTATAAAAGAGCTGGAAAAGGCCGCTAAAAGGGGCCACATCGCCTCAATTGACGGATTCGGACCGGATTCGGAAGCCCAAATTCTGCAAAATATCCGGGAATTTAAGGACCGGTCAAAACGCATGCTTCTTCCTGTTGCCGAAAAGATTGCTGCAGATCTGGTCGCCTGGATGCTGAAAAACCCCGCTGTTAAGCAGGCCGACGCATTGGGTTCTCTGCGCCGCAAATCAGCTACGGTAGGCGATATCGATATTGCCGTGTCCACAACTGATCCCCAGGCGGCTATTCATCACTTTGTCGCATACCCCCGGCTGGTGAGAGTTATTGAATCCGGACCGATATCAGCCACAATTTTGCTTCCGGACAACATCAGTGTAGATTTACTTACCGGGATGCCGGAAAGATACGGCAGTCTGTTGCAGCATTTTACCGGATCCAAACTTCATAACATTGCCCTTAGGGAATTGGCGCTTAAAAAAGGCTTGTCTCTGTCCGAATATGGAATTAAGTCGGCCGATAAAACTATTCCGTTTAAAACGGAGACTGATTTTTACCACCACCTGGGTCTGCAGTATATTCCTCCGGAAATTCGGGAGGGTGCCGGAGAAATCGAGTTAGCTGAGTCAAACCGTTTGCCGGAATTGATCGAATTGACCGATATCCGTGGGGATTTACATGTCCATAGCGACATTAATGTTGAGCCGAGTCATGATCTGGGTACCAGTTCAATCAGCGAACTGGCCAAGTCAGCCGGAGCTGTCGGGTACGAATATTTGGGTCTCACCGAACACAATCCCAGTTTTTCACAACACAATGTTTCACAAATTGTTAATCTTATAAAACATAAAACTCAACAAATAAATGAATTTAATCAGGATCATGAAAATAAACATGAAAATGTACCATATATATTTAACGGCCTAGAGATTGACATCAGACCTGATGGTAGCCGCGCCTTGCCTGATATCTGTCTTGATGATCTGGATTACGCCTGCGTTTCGGTCCATAACAGCTTCAAGTTGGGACAAAAAACCATGACTGACCGGGTTTTAGCCGGGCTTGATCATCCTAAGGTGAAGTTTTTCGCTCATCCCACCGGCAGACTGATCGGCCAACGCGAAGGCATCAATCTGGATTGGGATAGAATTTTTGATTACTGTCTCACCCATGATAAGTGGTTGGAAATTAACTCCTCACCCGATCGGCTGGATTTACCCGACACCTTGGTCAGGCAGGCTAGAGCTGCGGGCATAAAACTGGTCATAAATACTGACAGCCATTCCGCTGCCGGCCTGGGTCTGCTCCGCTTCGGAGTTTGGGTGGCCAGACGGGGATTTGTCCAATCCGCCGATGTTGTTAATACTCAGCCATTTGCTAAACTAGTTAAAATATTAGGAAAGGAGGTGACTTAAATCTATGTGGTTTTACATCATTATCGTTTTAGCCATAGTTTTCTACGTTGTCGGTGTTTATAACTCGCTGATTACTATTCGCACCCGGATTCATGCGTCTATCCAGGAGATTGGTAACCAGTTAAAACGTCAGGCGGAACTGATTCCCAATTTGGAAGAATCTGCAAAAGGTTATCTAAAACACGAAAAAGACATCATTAAACTACTGGCTGATGCCAGGAAAGCTGTAACTGAAGCCGTATCTTCAGGTAATCTGGACAAGATGAGTGCTGCCGGTGAAAAGATCGCTGATCTGCTCCCGCAGATTCGGGTAGTTGTTGAAAGCAATCCGCAAATTAAAGGTGCTGATATCATTACTAAATTGATGGACGAGCTTCGGGATACTTCAGACAAAGTTATGTATGCCCGTCGCACCCTGATTGATCTCACCGCTGATTACAACATCAAAATTGCAGCGTTTCCGAGCAATGTCATTGCCGGGATATTCGGTTTCCAGGCTGAAAAAGGTCTGGCTACTCCGGATGCCGGTAGCCATTTGGAAGTATCCGAATCAGAAACTAAAACTCCTACCGTGAAGCTATAACTTCAGGTAAAGAGACCAAATGGAGCTTATGGTAAACGTTTACGAGTCAGTAGATGCTAACAAGCAGAAGAGCCTGGTAATCATGGTTTTCTTCAGTTTGTTTATCCTTGCCTCAGCGTACTTTATCGCTAGGGGTCTGGGTTTGTATTACGGATATGCTACTTCCGGAGGGGAATTTATGGGCTTAGCCCTGATCTTTTCCGGCCTGTCTAGTTTTGTCTCGTATTATTGGAGCGACCAGATTATTCTGAGTATGTCCGGAGCCAAACCTGCTGACAAACGTAACTATTTCCATTTTTATACCGTCACCGAAAATCTTTGTCTGGCCGCCAATTTACCCATGCCTAAATTGTATGTAATCGAAGATACGGCCATGAATGCTTTTGCTACCGGACGGGATCCAAATCACGCTGTGGTTTGCGCTACTACCGGATTACTGACTAACTTGAGTCGCACGGAATTAGAAGGCGTAATCGGCCACGAGCTTTCTCACATCTCCAATTACGATATCCGTCTCATGTCGGTTGTTACGGTTATGGTTGGGATGATTACTTTACTGGGGGATTGGCTGATGCGGTCATCTTGGTACGGTCAGAGGCGGTCAAGTCGGGAAGATCGGGGTTCGGGTACCGTTTTTCTGCTGGCTGGAGTGATTTTAGCTTTACTTTCGCCGCTGATTGCCAAGCTGATTCAATTGGCCATCTCCCGGAGACGGGAGTATTTTGCCGATGCCTCTTCGGTTAAGCTGACCCGTCAGCCTTCTGGATTAATTTCAGCTCTGCGCAAATTGGAGGCTGACGTTGAACCCCTTGAAGCTGCCAACAAAGCTACTGCCCACCTGTACATTTCTGACCCGTTGAAAAATCGCCATGATGCTATAGGATGGTTTGCTGGTTTGTTTAATACCCACCCTCCAATCGCCGAACGTGTTGCTGCTTTGGAAAAGCTAGTTTAATTCCGGACAATCTCTCCGGAGTATTTGTGAAAAATTAGCACTTATTCGAAAAGATTGCCAAATTTGTTATACTGGCGGCATGGAAATCCCGAAATTAACCAATCATCTTGAACTGGCCCTGGCCTCTGCATTTGAACAGGCTAAAAATGCCGGCAATCCGGAGGTGTCTGATTTACACTTGCTGCAGGCCCTCATTTCTGACCGGGATGGTTTACCGTTTTTGGTCCTCACTCAGGCAAATGTTGATATACCCGGCATAGAAGCCCAGCTTTCCGACCTAATTTTACGTCTTCCTATCATTACTCCGGCCCCAAAACCTCAACTTTCCGAAACAGTTCAAAAAATTTTTAACCAGGCCCAGGTAGAGTCAAAAAAGCTAGGTGATACCTACATTAGTAGAGAACACACACTAATAGCACTCCTCTTGACAGAGTGCCAAAGTTCGGATATTCTTAAAAAATCTGGTCTGGGTTATGACCAGGTTAAAACTATAGTACTCCGACTTCGGGGTAACAAGCAAGCCATGGACGAAAACGCCGAAACCCAGTATCAGGTGCTGGAAAAATACACCCGCAACCTTACCGATTTAGCCGCTTCGGGTCGGCTTGATCCGGTAATCGGGCGGGATGAAGAAATCCGCCGGGTGATGCAGATTCTTTCCCGTCGGACAAAAAACAATCCGGTTCTGATCGGGGATCCCGGAGTAGGTAAAACAGCCGTAGTTGAAGGGCTGGCGCAGCGCATGATTGCCGGAGACGTACCCGAAACCCTAAAGAATAAACAGCTTTTATCGCTTGATTTAGCCAGTATTCTGGCCGGGGCTAAGTTTAGAGGCGAGTTTGAGGACAGATTAAAGGCAATTTTAAAGGAAATTGAAGCTTCTGATGGTAAATATGTGCTTTTCATGGACGAATTACACACCCTGGTTGGAGCCGGAGCTGCCGAAGGCTCTGTAGATGCCGCCAATATTCTTAAACCGGCACTGGCCCGTGGCCAGCTGCATGCTATAGGTGCAACGACCTTGAAAGAATACCGTCAGTATATTGAAAAAGATGCTGCCCTGGAACGTAGGTTTCAGCCGGTGTTGGTCGACCAGCCTACTCCGGAAGACAGTGTGGCCATCCTCAGGGGTCTGAAAGAGCGGTATGAACTCCATCATGGAGTCAGAATCAGTGATGACGCAATCGTGGCAGCTGTAGACCTGTCACAACGGTATATCGCCGATCGGTTTTTACCTGACAAGGCCATAGATTTAATCGATGAAGCCACCAGTGGGTTGCGGATGGATATAGACTCCCTTCCGGCTGAATTAGATGCCCAAAAACGCAAAGCTACGCAAATTGAGATTGAACTCGCTGCTCTTAAACGCGAAACCGGAGAAACGGTTGGCCACCGGCGTGAAGATTTGCAAAAACAACTGGCGAATCTGCAGGAAATCATCTCTGCGGCCGAGCTTAAATGGCGTAGTCAGAAAGAAATGTTGGGCCAAATTCGTGATCTTAAAGAAAAACGCGACAAACTCCGCACTGAGCTCGATAAAGCAGAGCGGGAAATCCAACTGGAAAAGGCCGCCGAAATTAAGTACGGACAGCTACCGCAACTGGAAAAACACTTGACTGAAGCTCAGAAAAATTGGGAGAAAATCCCTCCTGAAGATCGGCTTTTGCGCCAGGAAGTAACTGAGGAGGATGTGGCCAAAGTTGTCTCCCGTTGGACCGGAATTCCCGTTTCCCGATTGGTAAGTTCAGAGAAACAGAAACTTACTCACCTCGAAGAAGAAATCGGTAAACGTCTGATCGGTCAAACTGCAGCCGTGCATGAAGTTGCTAATGCCATTCGCCGTTCTAGAGCCGGAATTGCCGAAGAAAACCGGCCGATAGCTTCATTTATTTTTCTGGGACCTACCGGTGTCGGCAAGACTGAACTGGCCAGGACTATTGCCGATGTCCTGTTTAACGATGAAAACGCCTTAATCCGGATTGATCTGTCTGAATATCAGGAAAAACATTCCATTGCCAGACTAATCGGTGCCCCGCCGGGATACGTGGGTTTTGATGAAGGCGGACAATTGACTGAAGCCGTCCGGCGTCGGCCATACTCCATCATTTTGTTTGATGAACTGGAAAAGGCCCATCCGGACGTGTTTAACGTTTTCCTGCAGATCTTGGATGACGGCCGCTTAACTGACGGAAAAGGGCGGGTCGTTAACTTTAAAAACACCATTATCATCATGACTTCAAATCTGGGTTCTGATTTAATCAGCAAACTAAAGGAGAAAGCTAAAGATCAGCTCTGGGATTTACTGCGGGCCAGTTTCAAACCGGAATTTCTGAACAGGATAGATCAGATAATTGTGTTTGATCCTTTAACCAAAGCTGAATTGGAAAAAATTATTGATCTGCAGCTGGCTAGGGTTGCCGCCAGGTTAGACAAACAGGGGATTACTTTGGATGTTTCGCCGGCCGCCAAATCATATTTGATTGATGTAGGTTATGATCCGGTTTACGGGGCCAGACCGTTAAAACGGGCAATTCAGGACAATATCTCTGACCAGGTAGCCATGGAAATAATCGATGGCCGGGTTGGCCCTAAAAGTCGGATCAAATTTGATGTCAAAAACGGGAAATTGGTAATGGTCTAACTGGGTTTGACCGTGATATATTCAAAACTATGGATGTAAAACACGTGGCTCAGCTGGCGAATCTGCAGATTACCCCGTCGGAAGAAAAAAAGTTTTCGCAGCAATTTGCCGAAACTCTAAAAGCAGTCGGATTAATGGATGAATTGGATACCGCTAAAGCTTCGCCGACTTTTCAGGTCACCGGACTGACTAATGTCACCCGCCCCGATCAGGTTGACCTGCAGCGGATGCTGTCACAGACTGCTGCTCTGTCTCAGGCTGCCCGGACACATAAAGGTTTTTTTGTAGTTCCGCGTACTATCGAAGATGAATAAACCGCTTAATCAACTTACGCTTACTGAAGCAGTAACCGGATTAAAAAATCGGGAATTCTCCAGTCAGGAACTCACAACTGCCTGTTTGCAGCAGCTCGACCGGGTAGATAAGAAAATTCACGCCTACTTAGCCATAAACCCACAGGCCATGGATGCGGCAAAATTGTCAGACAAACTGATTGCCACAGGGAAATTTCCTCTGCTTTGTGGAATTCCCATGGCAGTTAAAGACAATTTTCTGACTAAACGGTTAACAACTACCGCTTCCTCAAATGTCCTGAAAAATTATCAACCACATTACGAGTCAACTGTTACGGGGAAATTGTTAGACGCCGGAGCTATTTTCTTGGGTAAAACCAATATGGATGCCTGGGCTCACGGGTCTTCTACTGAAACTTCTGATTTTGGTCCGACTAGAAATCCCTGGAATACAGACCATTTACCCGGCGGTTCTTCCGGCGGATCGGCAGCCGCCACAGCTGCAGATGCCTGCATTGCTTCGATTGGAAGCGAAACAGCCGGCAGTGTCAGACAACCGGCGGCCTGGTGTGGTGTAACCGGTTTTAAGCCGACTTATGGGCGCGTCAGCCGTTACGGAGTGATCGCCATGGCTTCCTCAACGGACTCTCCCGGTCCGATTACAAAAACGGCGCAGGATGCCGCTTTAATAGCCGGTGTTATTGCCGGTCATGATCCGTATGACGCTACTTCCTCAACCCGAAAAATAGATGAAATTCACCCCGAAAACACCGATTTTTCCAAACTCCGGATTGGACTGGCTAAAGAATATTTACTGCCGCAGATGCGGCCGGAGGTAATTCAGCTGATTCGTGATGCCGCTGATCAGTTCCGTCGGCTCGGAGCGGATGTTTCGGAAATTTCCTTATTGGATCCGAAATATTCCATCGGTGTCTATACGATTGTTCAAAGAAGCGAAGTTTCTTCTAATTTAGCCAGATATGACGGCTTTAGGTACGGGTTTGACCGCACGAATTTCGGAACCGAAGCCAAACGCCGGATAATGCTGGGAACTTTTGCTCTTTCTTCCGGATACTATGACCAATACTACGCCAAAGCCCAAAAAGTGAGAACCTTGGTAATAGAAGATTTTCGTCGGGCTTTTTCTCAGGTAGATTTGGTCATCGGACCGACCTCACCCGGACCGGCTTTAAAGGTCGGCGCCAGTGTTGATCAGCCGATGTTTGGGGAAATGGAAGATGTTTTGGTTGAACCCTCCAGTATCGCCGGTTTGACCGGCATCAGCCTTCCCTGTGGTTTTGTTGATGGGTTGCCTATCGGGTTACAGATCATCGGACCTCAGTTTGGAGAAAGTAAAGTGTTATCTGCCGCAATTGCCTACCAAGCCGCTACTAAGTGGCACTATGAAAAACCATCCCTTTAGCAGTCTGATTTCCCAGAAAAAATTTGTCTATCTCTGGTTGTCCCAGATACTGTCACAGTTGACGGTAAATCTTGTCACCTTTTCTATTATTACTCACATCTACAGCACCACTAAGTCATCTTTAGCGGTTTCTATTCTCTGGTTGTCGTTCTCTTTACCGATTTTCCTTTTTGGGCCGTTTTCCGGCGGGCTGGTGGACCGGTTTGACCTGCGGCGCACTATGGCTGTCACTAACCTGCTGCAGGGACTGTCTGTACTGGTATTTCTGCTCATCGGGGACAATTTAATCTTGATGTATTGTTTGGTTCTTTTCTATTCGACTCTGGACCGGTTGTATATCCCGGCTCAATCGGCGGCTGTCCCCTGGTTGGTTGAGAAAGATCAGCTACCGACAGCAAATGGCCTGTTTTTTCTCACTCAGCAGGCCAGTATTCTCATTGGTTTTGGTTTGGGCGGGATCTTTGTCTCTCTCATTGGTCACACGGCTACAATAATCATGTCGTCAGTCTTTCTGATTTTGGCTGCCCTGGCCGCAATGGGTCTGCCCGGAAAATCACCCGCCCGGGGGATTGATAAAAAAACCGGTTTCAAAGAGTTTGTTGCGGACATACTGGATGGTTACCGGCTTTTCAGCACCCATTCGCATCTTAAGTTCCCGTTTGGTCTGATTGTTGGTTTACAGGCTTACTTAACCGTAGTGGCCGTCTTATTGCCCTCATTTACTTACGAAGCTTATGGTCTGGATTTAAATCAGGCCAGTTCGATGCTGATTATCCCGGGTGCTTTAGGTGCCCTTATGTCCAGCTTTAACCTGCCGAATTTACTGATCAAATATCGGAAAAAACGGGTCATTGAAACCGGACTGCTGCTTACCGGGTTATCACTATTGGTAATTTCCACTACCTGGTTTTTACCTCACATATACAGATTGGTTTTGTCGGGACTGGCTGCCTTTTCCCTCGGTGCCGGTTTTGCGGCTGCCATGATTCCGGCCACAACTTTTGTGCAGGAAAAGACTCCGCCGGAATTCAGCGGCAGAATATACGGTCTTTTGGGATTTTTCGGTACAATCGCCACCATGGTTCCCTTAATGGCCGCTGCCACTTTAGCTGACGTATTTGGCTCACAGGCTATTTTGACCACTTTAAGCCTGTTATTATTAACGGGCTTTATTTATGTCAAAAAGAAAGGTGCTGTGCTTTTAAATGTCAAAGACTAAAACAGAAAGTAAATATGAATTAATCATGGGTTTTGAGACCCATGTTGAATTGGCTACCAAGTCAAAAATGTTTTGTGGTTGTCCGGCTGATCATTTCGGTAAATTGCCTAATTCGCAGACCTGTCCGGTTTGTCTTGGTCTGCCGGGTGCCTTACCGGTTCCTAACTCTGCCGCAATTGAATGGTGTATTAAGCTCGGTTTAGCTTTGGGTTGCAAAATTGCCAACTTCTCCAAATTTGACCGCAAAAATTACTTTTATCCCGATTTATCCAAAGGTTATCAAATCAGCCAATACGATCAACCGTTTTGTTCCGGTGGTCAGCTTACCCTTTCCTCCGGGCAAACGATCCGAATCACCCGGGTGCACATGGAAGAGGATACCGGCAAACTCCAACACGATCAGATAGATGGTAAGAATGTCAGTTTAGTAGATTTCAATCGCAGCGGAGTCCCCTTAGTAGAAATTGTAACTGAACCTGACTTCAGACACCCCGATGAAGCTCTGGAGTTTCTGAGGGAGATTCAATTAATAGTTCGGACTTTGGGAATTTCCGGGGCAGACATGGAAAAAGGCTCAATGCGGCTGGAAGCCAACATTTCTCTTCGACCGGAAGGTCAGACCTCCTTACCTAAATATAAAGTCGAGATCAAAAATGTTAACTCTTTCCGCTTCATTAAGAAGGCTATCGAATTTGAGGTCGATCGGCAGACAAAAATTCTTAAATCAGGGAAAACCCCGGCTCAGGAAACCCGCGGTTTTAACGAAGACATCGGGGAAACTTTTAGCCAGCGTTCAAAAGAGGAAGCACATGACTACCGGTATTTTCCCGAACCTGACATTCCGCCTTTGGTTATTCAGTCAGAACAAATCAGTAAATGGCAGGCTGAGTTACCGCTTCTGCCTCAACAGATTCGCCGGGAGCTTGTTGATCACGGAATTACTCAGGAAAAGGCGGTCATTGTAGTTAGTGATCAGGAAAAATTGCGCATGTACACCGCACTGATTGCCAAAGGTTACTCACCTGTTAAAGCCGCTGACATGATTATTAACACTCCCGGTAATATTTCCGCTGATGTGGAAAAAATTATTGCCTGGTTTGAAAGTAAACAGTCAGTAACTTACTCATCGCAGGATATTTCTCAAACCGTGTCCGCGTGTCTTGCTGCCAATCCGAAAGCCGTAACTGATCTGAAATCAGGAAAAGAGCAGGCCTTGTTCTTTTTAATTGGTCAGGTTAAAAAACAGCTTGCAAATGCTGAAATCGCACCTATAAAACAAGCTATTTTGGACTTGATTAAAACAGCATAGACTCATATATTGAGTCATGTATTGAAACGGTCGCTGGTCGACCGGCAACCACATACAAGATATGGCAGCAAACTTTGTCCATCTACATAATCACACGGAATACTCGCTTCTTGACGGCCTTTCCAAAACAAAAAAACTTATTCAGAAGGTCAAGTCGCTGGCGATGCCGGCTGCGGCTATCACCGATCACGGAGTCATGTATGGGGCAATTGAATTTTATAAAAATTGCCAGAAAGAAGGCGTTAAACCGATTCTTGGTATAGAAGCCTATGTTGTTCCCGAGGATTTACGCCGGAAAGAAACCAAAGCCGACAGAGCTAACTTTCACCTGATTTTATTGGCTCAGAATTTAACCGGTTATAAAAACCTGATGAAATTATCAAGTATTGCCAATGTCGAAGGTTATTATTATCGTCCCAGGATTGACCATGAAACTCTTAAAAAATATGCCGGAGGAATAATTTGTCTTTCCGGTTGTCCGAAAGGAGAATTGGCAGACGCGATTGTTTCCGGTGATAAGGAAAAAGTTAAACAATTAGCCGGTTGGTATCAGGGAATTTTTGATCCCGGTAACTATTATTTGGAAATTCAACGTCATCAATATTCCGATTTTGTAAATGATGCCGGTGACGCCAAGATAAAAGACAGTCTGCGCCAGCTTCAGCAGATGGAAAATGCCTGGGTGAAAGGTGTGATCGAACTAAGTAGGGAAATGGGCATTCCTCTGGTAGCCACAAACGATACTCACTATATCGAACAGTCGGATGCATTTGCCCAGGATGCTTTAGTTTGTATTTCTACAGCTAAAAATGTTACTGATATCGATCGCATGCGTTATGTGGATACCCCGACCTTTTATCTCAGATCAGCTGAAGAAATGAGTTCAATTTTTTCCGATGTACCGGATGCTCTGGATAATTCCTTAAAAATTGCCGATAAGATTGAATTAAACATCGAGTTGGGTAAATGGTATTTTCCTTCATTTGCTTTACCTCCCGGAAAAGATGCTCCGACGGTTTTAACGGAAATGTGTTACGACCGGCTGAAAGAAAGATACGAACAAATTACTCCCGAATTAAAACAGCGGATCGAGTTTGAATTAGATGTCATCATTTCCAAAGGTTACGCTCCCTACTTTTTAATTCTCTCGGATATGGTAAATTTTTGCACCGACCGCGGCATTATTACCAACACCAGGGGATCTGCCGCCGGGTCCGTGGTTTCATATATTATCGGGATCACCACCGTTGATCCGATCAGGTATTATCTTCCGTTTGAACGTTTCTTAAATCCGTTTCGTCCCAGTCCGCCGGATATAGACTTGGATATTGCCGATGACCGACGCGAAGAATTAATTGCTTATGTCACGGAAAAATACGGCCACGACAGGGTCGCTCAGATTTGCACTTTCGGTCGTATGCTGGCCCGGGCAGCCGTCAGGGATATTGCCAGGGTAATGGGTCATCCGTACGTTTTTGGTGACCGGATAGCCAAAGTCATTCCCATAGGTTCACAGGGTTTTCCGATGACAATAGACCGGGCTCTTGATGAGTCCCCCGAGCTGCATGTGATGTACGATTCCGACCCTTTGGTTAAACAAACTATTGATCTGGCCAAACAAATTGAAGGTAATGCCCGGCATGCCTCAGTTCATGCCGCCGGTACGGTGGTCTCTCCGTCAGCGATGACGGATTTTTCCCCGCTGCAGCTTGAACCTAAGGGTACAAAAACGATTACCCAATACGAAATGCACGCCTGTGAAGATGTGGGGTTGGTCAAATTCGATATTCTGGGAATAAGAAATTTGTCTATTTTAGGGGCAGCCAGGGATATTGTTGAGAAACAGCGGGGAGTAAAAGTTAATCTGCAAAAAATTCCTTTAGATGATAAACATACTTTTTCCATGCTCTCCAGAGGGGAAACCATGGGGGCCTTTCAGCTGGGTGGTTCCGGTATGACCAAATGGCTTAAGGAATTAAAACCTAACCGTATCGAAGATATCATGGCCATGATCGCTTTGTTTCGTCCCGGCCCTATGGCCAATATTCCTGAATATTTAGCCCGCAAAAATGGCCGTTCTAAAGTTACATACATGCATCCGAAAATGGCCAAATTTTTGGAAAAATCCTACGGAATTTTGGTTTATCAGGACGACCTGTTGTTTACCGCCTTGGAGTTAGCCGGATATACCTGGGAATCGGTAGACAAGTTCAGAAAAGCCGTTGGTAAAAAAATTCCGGAAGAAATGGCCAAACAACATGAAATTTTTGTAAAGGGATGCCAGGACCACTCGCAGATGACTAAGGAAGAAGCCGAAAAAATCTGGGAATTATTTGTTCCGTTTCAGGGGTACGGATTTAATAAGGCTCATGCGGCATCATACGGAATTGTGTCTTATCAAACGGCTTATATGAAAGCCCACTATCCGGTTGAGTACATGACGGCTTTGCTGACCGCCGAATCGGGAAACACCGACAAGGTCGTTGAGGCGGTCGAGGAATGCAAGCGGATGAAAATTCTAGTTCTGTCGCCGGATATCAATTTATCCGAAACTCAGTTTACCATCGAAGAAAATTTACAGTCTTTAGACAAACGGGCCATTCGTTTCGGTTTATCTGCTATTAAAAATGTCGGAGATGCGGCCATTGATGCCATTCTTTCAGTCAGATCTTCGGGAAATTTTGTCTCATTTACGGATCTGTGCCTCCGGGTTGACGGTCAGAAGGTTAACCGAAAGGTGCTGGAAAGTTTAATCAAAGCCGGAGCTTTGGACCGTTTTGGTAAAAGAGCCGCCATGTTGGCAGTTCTGGATAAAATTCGCGAAATGGGATCCAGTCTGAACAAAATGAAGAATCTGGGACAGGTCAGTCTGTTTGGTCAGTCGGAAGACGCCGACACTACAGACCATTTTCCGGATGTGGATGAATTTGAAAAAACCCAGAAACTACAAATGGAAAAGGATTTACTGGGATTTTTCCTCACCGAACACCCCCACTCAGGGAAATTATCTCAGATCGGCCCGTTAGCCACGCATAAAATTTCCGACCTGTATTCCGATGATATTAATGGCCAAACCGTCACTGTCGGCGGAATTATTGAACAGGTTCGTTTTGTGACCACCAAAAGTAACAATCAACAAATGTGTTTCGCCAAAGTTTCAGATACTCAGAAATCGGTCGATGTGGTGGTTTTTCCCCGGGTTTACGCTGCTACCGCTTCGGTCTGGCGCCAGGATAATATTGTTTTAATCCAGGGAAAAGTCGAATCAAAAGAAATTATTCAGGAAGATGAATTTTCCGAAGATGCCACACATGAAGTCAGTTTATTAGCCAATACGGCAGCCGAGTTCATTGGTCCGGACACTCAGCTTCCGTTGATTAACGGTCAAAATAGCAACTCAAACGGTCATAAAAACCTAATTACTGAAAATTCATCCAAAAAAACTGTTCCGGTTTCAATTTATATTCCCCATGGGACGCCACAGGCAAAATTGGTAGCCTTGAACTCGCTTTTACAGACAAATCGGGGTAATACCCCGGCCGAATTAGTTTTTGCCAATTCTGTCTCCAGCCGGTCAGTCCCCGTTCCTTATGGACTAAACTGGTCGCCGGAACTGAAACGACAGGTAGACAGCTTGTTAAAAGGGGATAATGTAGGGTAAAATACATCCCAGTCAAATCATCATGGCCAATCAAACTCTTATCAAAGATATCACCGTTTCCTCCGGAGATATTGTTCGGGTGCATCAGCTTATCCTCGAGGGAGATAAAGAACGTACCCAGATTTTTGAAGGCATGGTAATCGGTATCCGCGGCCGGGGTGATAATCGGACCTTTACGGTCAGAAAAGTCGCTACCGGGGGTATTGGTGTGGAAAAAATCTTTCCGGTAATTTCCCCCTGGATATCTAAAATTGAAGTCAAAAAAACCGGTCACGTCAGACGGGCAAAGCTCACCTACGTCCGTAGCAAATCAGCCAAACAAGTCGCCCAGATCTCCCAATCGGAAAGCTAAATGAGACCATTTATCGTAGTCCTGCTCCTCACCTTCTTTCTGCGGATTTTTCAAATTTCTTCAACTCCGTCCGGACTCTACTGGGATGAGTTAGACACGGGTTACCAGGCTTACTCGCTCCTTTTAACCGGTCGGGATTATTTCGGAAATCTTTTTCCGGCTCATTTACAGTCGTTTGCCGACTACCGTTCCGGTTTGTACATGTATTTAACCGTTCCATGGGTGAAAATTTTCGGTTTATCCCCGTTTTCAGTCCGTCTGACAGCAGTTTTTAGCTCCATACTTATTCTTTTTATCCTCTATTACCTTGCTCGGAAATTTCTCAAATTACCTGCAAATATTGCTTGGGTTGTTCCGGCTGTCTGGGGATTGTCTCCCTGGGTTTTGGTTCAGGGCCGGATAGCGGCTGAATCAATGTTAATGCCTTTATTTTTGTTAACCGGATTTGCTCTGTTATTTATAACCAGACCCTCAACCGTATCCCGTTGTTTGTCAGCGTTATTTTTTGCCGTCACCTTCTGGACATACGGAACTGCCAAGGTATTTGTTCCCGTGTTTTTAATATTAACCGCTTGGTTTTTTTGGCCTAAGTTAGTTCATTTCTTCACCTCAAAACCTGATTGGCGCAGCTTAATCCCCCCGTTGATCATTTTTTCCCTGGTCGCATTTCCGGTAGTTAAAGAGACTCTCACCCGAAACATCTCCATGCGTTTTTCGGAACTTTCGGTGTTTACCGACCCGGTCACTGTGAGTGAAATAAATTTCCGTCGTTTGGAATCGGCACTCGGTGGCGGAACAATCAGAACTGTCGGAATGCAGCCGGGACTTATGGAAAAGCTTGTCTACAACAAATTTACTTACTGGTCGGAAAAAGTTATCGGCAATTACCTTAAGGCTTTTTCAACCGATTTTCTCTTTACCGCCGGGGATCCGCAGCTTCGTCATCATATCGGACTGGTAAACACCGGTCAGTTCTATCCGGTTGAACTCGTAGTTTTCTTATTGGGACTGTCGGTGCTGTTTACCTCCCGCCATAACCGGCGCACTAAATTATTTTTAATCGCTTGGCTGGTTTTGAGTCCGATAGCTGCGGTTTTAACCCGTGATGGGGGAAATCACGCCCCCAGATTACTGCCGCTTCTGCCCCCGATGGTATTTATAATTTCCCTCGGAATAGCGGAGTTGTTTAAGCATCGGCCGGTGGCCTATCTCTATCTGGCTGTATACGGTCTCTGCGTATTTTTGGCCGGATTCCACTTCTTTACCACTTATCGGACCAAGTCAGCCGCATTTTTTAATACCGGTTTTACCCCAGCCGCTGCATATGCTCAATCCCAGGTAAATAATTTTGATCGCGTGATATTGGACGGCCATAATGAGTCTTTATTAATGGCGTACCTGTTTACCAGCAAATTTGATCCGGCTGTTTTTCAAACTTCATTTCCGCTTCCGTCAGAAACCTTGACCACCGGAGTAGAGGGCTATAAATTCAACAACTTATATATTCTGTATCCGGGAACCCGGGATTGGGCAAAAATTAATCTGGACAAACACAACCTGATAATTACTGCTTCCACCCAGCCTAATTCCGGGTCCCTGAAAGCCTTGACCTCTTTCTTAAATCCCGACGGTTCTACGGCTTTAGTTGCTACCGTTAAATGAACCGGCTTGACAATGCCCCTCCGGTTGAGTAGGCTGAAGTTGGAACATGAAATCAGTTAAGACTAAAAAGGCCCCGGTTTCTAAATCTAAATCCTTTTCTTTCCTTGCCCGTCGCCCTTATCTGACTGTAGCTGTCCTTGCCGCCTTAGTTTGTGCCTTGGCTTTTACAGTTGAAATTATCCAAGAAGCCTTAAGTCTTGACTGCTTACAATTTCCACTGCAACAGTGTTAGACAAATTAATAATTAAACACCTCAGTTAAACATCCGTTCCAGGTATTTTTTGGCTTCCAGTTGTTCTTCTATCGTGTTTTCCAGTTCCAGCGCAATTATCTCAGCTAAAAATTTCCTGTATTTCTGTACATAATCAAACCTTTTCAAATTATCATAACGATGCACATCATAATGCAGCTTGTCATACCCGGGATATGAGATTGGGGGATCGTATATTGCACTGACATGCCAGGCTCCGACCGGATGTTTTTCTAAACCTGAATACCAATCAGCTAATACCTCACCGTTTCTTAGCTGTTCTGATTCCAAATGGGATACATCAAGACAGATACCGGCCCAGTCATTCAGGGTATCTTCCCAGGGGAAAGTGGAATTCTCCAAAAAAATCATTTTTTGATATTTCGACAGATCAAAAACCAGCTTATATGTCGAGCTTTTTTGCGCGTGAATATTAAATTTACGGGTCCCGAATACCCGGATTAAATAATCTAACTCTTCCGGAGACATATCATTCTTTAAATGCACGAACGGAATTGACTTGATGCCGTTACTTTCTAGTAATTTGTAAGCTTCTTCACGTTCGGGTCCGGACAGACATGTGGGGAAAAAAGCCAGCTCTTTGATCTGCAGTTTTTTGGTTTCCTCAATCCTTTCCCGCCATTTGTCCGTAGTTGTGACTATTGAAGGAATAATTCGAAAATTCATCTCCATATGATAGCATCCGTGCCAACAGGTTGGTATACTTTTTACATGGCCAAATTAACTTACCAGGAACTTATCGATAAACATGTCGATATCCTAAAAAGCCTCAGATATAATTCCGGTCTTTTTGCCGCTTCCAAGCGGGGGGTTGAAACCGGATACGACAAATCCTGGTTGCGGGACAATTTTTATGAAACTTTGGCTTTTGAAGTGATTGGAGACTGGGAAATGGTCGAAAAAACCTATAGCTCCATATTGGAAATTTTTCTCCGCTATGAAGATAAAATCGACTGGGCCATTGCCAACAAGCCTCAGGCCCCGTTCCAATATATACACGCCAGGTTTCATCCTGATAATTTCGATGAATTTTGGGAAGATTGGGGTAATAAACAAAATGACGCCATTGGCTGTATTCTGTTCCGGATAGGGGAGTTGGAGATTAATCAGAAGAGGTCAATTTTAAAAACCCCGGATCATACCCGTATCGTTAATAAGCTTGTCCGCTATCTGGAATCCATCCAATATTGGCAGGATCAGGATTCGGGCATGTGGGAAGAGTGGGAAGAATTGCATGCTTCCTCAGTCGGAGCCTGTGTTGCCGGCTTAAAGTCCATTGCCAGAATTCCCACCATCGCCGTCCCGCGTTGGCTGATCAGGCGGGGAGAGGAGTCTTTAGACAAAATTTTACCCCGGGAATCTCATAGCAAATTTGTCGATCTGGCCCTCCTCTCTCTTATTTGGCCCTACAATGTCGTTAACCAGATTCAAAAAGATCAGATTTTGGAAAATGTTGAATATCACCTCAGGCGTTCCAGAGGCGTGATCAGATATAAAGGCGACCGCTACTACAATAAAAACCCGGATGGATTTAGTGAAGAGGCTGAATGGACATTTGGTTTATCCTGGCTGGCAATCATTTATGAAAAAACCGGCAATAAAGACAAAGCCATGGAAATGATCAAGGATCTGATCTCCGAAGATACCCCTCAGGGAATTCCGGAGTTATACTTTTCCAATTCTCCCGAATATAACGACAATACCCCTTTAGGTTGGAGTGAATCGCTCTTTATCGTGGCTTTGTACCAGATGACCCGCGAAGACGGGAGTGATTCTCAGTCCAAATCCTGATTGCTCCTCCTGCTCCTTCTAGTCTGACCGTTGCCTGTTTAATCAGTTTAAGTGGATCTTTGTCCACACTGATTAATTTAACCTTAGCCGATTTAGCCAGCAGTCTGATTAATTCCTTACCCCGGGAATTTTTATATTCACCTAAATATTTTATTTCCTTTACCCCCGAATTAATTAAAATTCTGGCGCATCTGTAACACGGTGTTCCGATTAGATAGGCAGTGGCGTCTTTCAGATCCTCTCGTTCCGTATTTATTACCGCATTTTCCTCCCCGTGCAGGGTTCTTTCACAATGTCCTTCGACAATCAGGTGGCCGATTTCGTCACAATGCTTCTGCCCGCCGACAGACCCGTTATAACCTGCCCCGACTATTCGTTTGTTCTTAACAATAATTGTTGCCGCTCTCAGCCGGTCGCATGTTCCGCGGGTTGAGTACATCAACGCCAGGGTGAACCAAAAATCATCCCACTCCGGCCTTAATAGTCTCATCCGGCGCATCTTCACATTTTTTGGCTTTTTTGTAAAGAGTTACATCTACCGGCTTAAACAGGTAAAATCAGTTTAACCTAAGCAAAAATATTCGCGACATGAACAAACTGGTTTGTATTACGGGTTTATGCGGGGCCGGCAAAAGTCAGGTGTCCGACTATTTGGTTAATAATAAACATTTTCAGTTTTTACGCTTCGGCCAGCTGACTTTAGACGAAGTTAAAAAACGTGGTCTGCCCCCGTCTGAAGCCTTGGAGCGTGAAATTAGGGAAGAGCTGCGGCGAAAATACGGGATGGCTGCTTATGCCCTCTTAAATCTTCCCAAAATTAAAGAGTTATTGAAATTGGGAAATGTGGTAGGCGACGGACTTTACAGTTTTGAAGAATACAAAGTTCTCAGGGAGGAATTTCCGACCGCCTTGGTGGTAGTTGCCGTTTATGCCCCGCCGCAACTTAGATATGCCCGGATTTCCGCCCGGATTTCCGGACAGGAGGATCAGGACATCCGTAATCGTCCGCTTTCGGTTTCCGACGCACAAAAACGCGACATCGCCGAATTGGAAAATCTAAATAAGGGTGCTACCATCGCCATGGCCGACTATACCCTCATAAATACCGGCAGTCTGCAAACTCTTTTTCAGGATCTCGAAACTCTGGTTGCAAATATCAAATAGTCTCGTGTAGTTTCCACCTCAGTGCAATTCCGGTAGCTCCCGGTCCGGCATGCACCGCCAGTACCGATCCGGCCTCGCGCGGTTCGTCCACCGCGATATTCAGTCTGGCTTTAATGGCTTCTCTTACCTCATCCCCCAAATCTTTTATTTGTGTATAAATTACTCCGATCCGTTCCGGTAAGCCATTTTGATCGGCTAAACTCTCAACCACCTCCACCATCCGCCCCCTGACCTTAGCGGCATCACCTCTGATCTTCTGTGTTATATGCAGATCTCCGTCCTCCTGCATCGAAATTAAAGGCAGTATCCTCAGCGCCGAAGCCAGAATTGCCGAAGCTCCTTTCAGTCTGCCTCCCCTGATTACATGTTCTAAGTTGGGTAGGGTTATGTATAATTCCACGTTCTTGCTTGCCGCCTCGGCCACTAGCGCCGACTCTTCAAAACTGGCTCCCCGGGCTACGGCTGCGGCCGCAGCTTCAACCACATACAGCTGTGAACCGGATACCGCTCTTGAATCCACAGTTTGAATATGCAGGTTCGGATCGGCTTCATTAAGCATCTCCGCCGCTATTCTGGCCGAAGCCAAAACCATGCTTTTAATTCCCGATACATGAATTGAAAGAATTTTTTTTGCTCCAGCCGCGATCAGGTTTCGGTAAAGATCCAGAAAGTCGCTCACATTAGCGCCTGATGTGGTAGGAATTCCTTCCCTCAACATTTTTTTGTAAAAATCTTCCGGGGACATTTCCGCATCTGTAGTTTGTGATCCGTTCGGCCAGACGATGTGCAGGGGTAATTTTGCTACGCCCATCCGTTCTGCCTCATTTGGGGCAAAAGAAGCCGCCGAATCTGTCGCCACCACCACTTCGCGGGCCATAACCGGATTCTAGCACAGGTCGGTCACGCCAGGGTTGTTTTACCTTTAGCCTGCAGCTCCCATAATTTTCTGTAAACCCCGTTTTGCGCCGTTAAAGTCTTGTGATTGCCGCTTTGCACCACCGTTCCCCCGGCCAGCACAAATATTTTGTCGGCATCTCTGATGGTCGAAAATCTGTGGGCAATAATAATTACGGTTCTTTGTTTGGCTACCTCTTTCAAAGCCGCCTGAATTTTTAATTCTGACTCAGAATCCAGGTTTGAAGTCGCCTCATCAAAAACCAGCACCTTCGGCTCTGACAGAATAGCTCTGGCGATAGCCAACCGTTGTTTTTGGCCTCCGGACAGTTTGATCCCGCGTTCACCTACCTGGGTCTCCCATTTCGCCGGCAAATTTTCGATAAAATCAAGAATGTTTGCTTTTTCTGCTGCCTGCCTCACCGCCTCAAAATCAGCTTCAGGATTCCCGTAAGCCAGGTTAAATTTGATTGTGTTATTAAACATAATTGGTTCCTGAGGTACCACTCCGGCCAACAACCTTAACTGGGTTTTTTTCATTCTCCGGATATCCAGTCCGTCAAACATGATTTTGCCTTCAGTCGGATCGTAAAACCGTAATAACAATCTCACTAAAGTGGTTTTTCCCGCGCCTGAGCGTCCTACAAAAGCTACCCGTTGTCCGGGATTTATCGTCAGATCTATATCCGACAGGGTTTTGTCGGTATCTTTGGGATAAGCAAAGCTCACATGGCTGAAAACAATTTCTCCGCGCAATTTTTCCGGCAGCAGCGGTTTTTCCGGGTCAAGCACCAGCTCCTTCTGATCTAAAATACCCAGGTATTTCTCCAAATCGACCATGCTTTTGGCAATACTTCTGATCCGGAAAAACAAATTAAAGAATTGATAATAAAAGGTGGTTAAAAATCCGGATACCATAACTAAGTCGCCCAAGGTGAACCTCTTTCCTACCTGGCCGACCGACAACCACAGCATCCACAGCATTCCGGCGCCGGAAGTGGTCCCGATTGTAATATCCATTAATCTGAATGAATTTGCGAATTTCCAGAATTTTTTTGTCCAAATATCAAATTTTTCGCTTAAGTTTGAGCTTTCCTTATTTTCGGCGGCAAAAAACTTAACTGTTTCGTAATTGATAACACTGTCAGCTATAACCCCGGAAACATTATCTTCAGCCTCATTAAAATCTGATCTGTATTTCAGGTTTATCTTAATTAACCACACAATTAACGATAAATTACACACAAACATCAGAATTAAAATCAAACCTAAATCCGCTGATAATCTCATCAGGAAAAATAAGGCTACCGCCAAATTTACTAATACCGGGAAAAGTTCCGAATGCAGGTTCTGAAACAAGTCAAAAATTGCCCCGTCTCCCCGTCTGAAAGACGAAATTAACGATCCGGTGCTTCTGTTTACATGGAAGGCAAAATCCAAATCCATTAACTTTCTGAAAACAGTTTCCCGGATCATCCGGGAAAACGGAATAACTACCCGGTCGCCCAGGAAATTGCCTAGTGAAGAAATCCAGTTGCCTCCGATAGTGGAGAATCCGAACAGCAGTAAATATATAAATACTTTGTCTGATTCTCCTGTTTGGGCATTGTCCAATATCATTTTTAGCCAATACGGTCTGATACTTTCGATAATTACCGCCGTTGCTACCACTGACAAATACAAACCCATCCGCCATTTATAGCGGCCTAAAAAGGCATAAAATTTGTATAGGTACCTCATAAAGCCACCCACAAAAATAAAGAAGATCCTAATTTTACCCTTTTTTTAAGGCAAAAAGAAGTAAATATTGCTAAAAATGCAGCGCTAACACCTCTCGTCCTGGCTGATATTGCCGTTTTCGGAAACTTTTATTGCCTTGCATGCTCCGCCGGTGCTGATCTTGCCTTCCCATGCTCCCTCATCTTCGTATTTTCCGCTAAGGTAAATCGCATCCGGATATTTAGCCGTAATAACCGCGGGGAGAGTAGCACTGCCGCCGGTGATTCCGGAGATAGAAGTTTGCAATCCGGAATTTGCCGTTCCCGTTCCGGTTGAACCGGAAGCGGTTGCCCCTGAAGATCTCAGGCTGACATTGGTGTTCAGAGATCCGAGATAATAATTGCCCAGCGTGTTATAGGCAAAACTGGAGTGTGATCCGCCTCCTCCCTGGGTTTGAAAGGCCGTAGTTGCTTCCTTGCCGCAGTAATTAAGGATTCTCGCGGCTCCTCCCGGGTGGCTACCGATATATGCTGTAACGTCATATACCTTATTTGAAATAATCAACCAGCAGCTGTTTCCCGAATTGTGTTTAGCTACTTCAGCAGTGGTCAATTGCACTGATGCTGCCGGAGCAATAGATGGATCGGCTGAAGCTACGGTTTTATCCTGTCCCGGAGTATTCGCCGGATTATTAACTTGGGCCTGCCCCAGTTTCCCTACAAAATATTTTTCCAGCATCGATTTGGCCGTCGGCGAATGTTCCTGTGGTGTTGGCTTATTTTTGGTCGCAAACCCTTCAGTAGCGTCTGCCCCGCAGTAAGGAATTATTTTTTCAGCTCCGCCGGGATGAACGGGGATAAAACTGGTTACGTTATAAATTGATCCGTCAATTATTATCCAGCAGTCACCCGAAGTGTTGTGTTTGGCCACCACTTCCGTTGTAAATATCTTGGCATCACTCGTACCCTGGGAATCGGTGTTTTGTGTCGTGTTTTGACCTGAAGAATCTGTTTTGTTCCGACCTGTCCAATATCCGGCCAGGACTAAACTGCCGGCAACCATTACAAATACTCCCAGCGATATACCTGCCAACAGTTTCATCTTATTCATATGTTTTTAAGATTAAGCTGAGAATATAATCATCTGATAAAAATATATGCGAAGCAGCGATCTTAGCAAATCCGGTCCACTTTTTGTAATCCTGTTAGCTGTAATTCCGCTGATTATCTGGTTGCCGTTTAGTGATTTTTCTTCTCCGCCGCGGATTTGGACCAGTCTTGGCCAGGCGGCCGCACTTGTTGGTTTTTGTCTTTACGCAACTAATGTTTTGCTTTCATCACGTCTTAAATTTATCGAAACCTTATTCTTCGGTTTGAATCGGGCCTACATTATCCATCACCAAATCGGGGTTTTCGCTTTGGTTTTTTTACTGTTCCATCCGTTGGGTATTGCCGTCTCCTATACTTATGCTTCAGTCGCGGCAGCGGCCAATCTACTGTTGTGGAATTTTGACAATATTCCCGTTCTGCTAGGTTCGATTGCTCTCTGGTCCACCATTCTTTTTATTGTCCTGACGCTTTATGTCCGGCTGGAATATGACTTTTGGAAATCAATTCATCACTATCTCGGAGTTGCCCTCTTTATCGCCGGTTTGCATGTCTTCCTGATTAATAGCACTACCAGTATCAGCCCCCATCTTAAAATTTATTTACTGACTTATGCCGCACTAGCCGTCACCGCTTTTTTCCTTCGCTGGTTTTACCCTCGCTGGTTTTCCGGCAAAAAATCCTGGTATGTTAAATCCGCGTCAAAAATTAACTCTGATCTTATCGAATTAGTCCTTACCCCCGGGTTAACCAAGCCGCTGAATTTTCATCCCGGCCAGTTTATCTTTATTGAGCCCAGGGTATCCGGAATTCCCTTTCAGTCTCATCCGTTCTCTCTTACTTCCGCTGAAAAGTCTGCGGATATTTCCCTGACTGTAAAAATGTCCGGTGACTTTACCCGCTCTCTGCCGCTCTTGGCTCCCGGACATGAGATCCTGGTTGAGGGTCCTTACGGACGCTTCGGTCCGGCCTTTACTCCTGGAAAACGTCAGATTTGGATTGGTGGCGGTATTGGTATTACTCCGTTTGTCAGTCTGACCAGAAGTCTTAAAGCGGATAATCCGGATGACATTACCCTGTATTACCTGGTCAAAGACAAACAGGAGGCAGTTTTTTCACCGGAATTTTACCTTGTAACTAAATCTGTGGGCAATTTCCGCTACCAGCTTCATATTAGTAACACCTCCGGCCGTTTCACAGCCAAAAACTTGTCAGCCGATCATTCTAAGCTGGCTGAATACGACTTCTTTATTTGCGGTCCGGTTTCACTTATGTCCGCCCTCAGAAAACAACTTCATGACTTACATATTCCTGAGAATAAAATCCACACCGAAGAGTTTGCCCTGAATTAAAAACGTAATCCGCATCAAAAATAAGGTCTTTTGGTTCAAACCGTACTCTCCAAAATTTCTTTGGACAATAAAACAAGCAATGATCAACATCAAAAATTTCTTCTTAAAGAAGGATTATTTACTCACAACAATTATTTGTTTATTGATTTCTTCGGTGGGTTTCTTAACTAAAAATGGGGTTACTCGTAATATTGCGTTTGCACTTGTCTTTACTATTTTTGATTTATCATACTGGCATTTATAAAAAAACGATTGGTAAGAATATATGGCAATTTTATGGCAATAAATATATTTGTTTACGGTTTTGGTCTTGTCGTTCTTCTAATTGCCATCCTATTGTTACTGGAAATCAATTAATCCCTTCAATAGCAATTTCATTTTCCTTCATATTCTTCATGTTAGCGAGGCCGGTTTTTCGAATTTATTAATTATTTCTTCTAACTTTTGAGGAGGGTTTTTTATTAAATTCTCCAAATCTTTTCCAGTTTTAATCATTTTAGTTACATAGTTATAACCCAAATAGTAATAGGACATTTCTAGACTTTTCATATACTGAGCAAATTTTTTGGTAGCCACCAACTTGCCTAATTTGACAGCCTGGTTAATTTCTTCAACCTCATGTATAAAAACAAATGCTGCTTTGTACAAAAATTCATCATTTCCAAAATAGCGTTTCTCTCTCATCTGTTCTGCCATTAATTTTGTTTCTTCACTAAACTTAAGTGCTGCTTCTATACTCATGTACTCAGCTACTCCTTCAGAAATTATTTTTCCTACGAAATATTTTTCTGGATTTGTAGTAAATTTACGTCTCAATATTTCTGAATTAAGACGTTTTACATACGCATGGCCAAGTTCATGCCATTTTATCAGTAAGTCCTGCTTGTTTTTCAGTAGGCAAATATCGGCATTTGCCCAATACTGATTATTAAACCAAGAAAAATAAATAACCTTTGGTTTAACTTTTCCAAAATCGATTCCCATTAAATTCTCAAATTCTCGACTCATAGTGAAATGATTATTTGCATGTTCACCTATACGTAATTTTAGTTATCCTGAACAAACAATTCTTCATAGAACAATGTTGCTAGGAAGACAGAAAAACTAAAAACTCACTCGTGTGACCCCGGAGGGAATCGGACCCTCGATTTCCTGGATGAAAGCCAGGCGTCCTGGGCCGCTAGACGACGGGGCCAAGATCACAACACCCCAATATTTTACCTTAAACCAGCCTAATAAAAAACAACACAGTCAGATTGGTATCTGACTGTGTGCACGACCGGCGTTAACCTGTCGTGTTACCTGTCTGCTCCTGTTTATCTCCGGTTTTTTCACTCTGTACAGCTCCACTTTCTTGACATGAACTTACCTGTGCAGCTCTTGCGTCAATAGACGGACTTTTCGGACCCGACCCGCTAATTGCCTGACGAAGACGTCCGGCTGCTTCAGCTTGAACCCGCTGTTTCCATTCAGGGGTACCAGCAATTTGCGACAGATCAACTCCTTTGACTAGTTCTCCCATAATGTCACCTCCTTTCATATCTGTTTCAAAATAACCGATTTCTTAAAAGATGTCATTGACATTAATGTCAAAAAAGCACCTCTACATTGATGTTTTATACCAAATAAGCTATAATCCCCCTAAGTTGGGTAAGTTGTCAGCTACGATAAGTAAACTGTATACCCGGAAAGGGAAGAGGATTGTTTTTTTAAATGGAGCCACTCTGAATCAGCTTTCTTTGCAGATGTGGGAAGAACTTGGAAGAAAAAGTGTAGATCCTAGCGTAATTTCCCGGGTTATCAACGGGAAAAGACTGTTTACCGGCAAACAACTTAAGGTTTTTTGCGACATTCTCGGTCTGTCCAAACAGGAATCCGCAAATTTGATGTATGCCTTAAAGTATGACTGGATGGATAAACTTGATCTTCCTCATCTCCACCCGCCGTGGTACGACCCGGAACAAACCCCCGCAATCCAATCTTCTCCAATTTGGGTATAATTGGCTGATGGATAAGAAAAAGATCCTGGTTGCTGTAGCCTGGCCCTACGTAAACGGGGATTTGCATATTGGTCACGGGGCTGGTTATCTACTTCCGGCTGATATTTGCGCCAGATATCACCGGGCTGTCGGTGACGAGGTTTTAATGGTTTCCGGTTCGGACTGTTTCGGTACCCCGATTTCCATCGAAGCTGATAAAAGAGGTGTCACTCCTAAGGAAATCGCCGATAAATACCATAGTCACGATGAAGATCTCTTGCTTAAAAAACTGGAGCTTTCTTATGATCTCTACACCCGAACCGATACAGAAAACCATATCAGCGTAGTTCAGGATTTTTTCCTGCGTCTGCTGAATAACGGCTTTATTACCATCGGGACCTCCCGTCAATACTATTCCGAAAGCTCAAAACGTTTTCTGCCCGACAGGTATGTCGAGGGTATCTGTAATTTTTGCGGTTATACCGAAAGCCGCAGTGATCAGTGCGATCGGTGCGGACATTTATTGACCGAAACTGACTTAACCGATCCCAAAAGTAAATTAACCAAAGAACCGGTTGTCCTAAAAAATAGCCAGCACTACTTTGTCGACTGGCCTAAGCTTCAGCCGCAGATCAAACAATTCGTTGACTCCCGTGGTCCGGCTTGGAAAAACTGGATCTTCCAGGAAACATTAGGTTGGTTTACCGGGGAAGGCCTCAAGCCCCGGGCGATAACCCGGGATTTGGATTGGGGAGTGCCGCTTCCGATCGACCGTATTCCTAAAGACCAGCTCATAGACGGATTAGAACATAAACGCATCTATGTTTGGTTTGATGCCGTCATTGGTTATTTATCCGCTTCCATGCTTTGGGCCAAAACCGAATCCGACCCCGGAATCTGGAGGGAATATTGGTATGGCAATAACACCAAACATTACTATTTCATGGGCAAAGATAATCTGCCGTTTCATACCATTTTCTGGCCGGGACAGCTTTTAGGCGCTTTTGGCTCCGAAATTCATTTACCGGATATTGAGAGTATCAATATGTTTTTAGACCTTGAAGGAAAAAAGTTTTCGAAAAGCCGCGGAGTAACCTTACCCATGGCTGACTTAGTCGACTATTTTGGTAATGATCCGATTAGGTTTTATACCACCTGGATCATGCCTGAAACCAAAGATAGCAGCTTTGCCTGGCCGGATTTTCTCTCGGTTAACAATGATTTACTCATCGGAAATTTCGGCAATTTCATTAACCGGTCTCTGACTTTAGGCTACCAAACCGATCTGAATTTGGTCGCCAAAGCCCAAATTTCGGCCGATACCCAAAAAAGCATTTCCGTTGCTTTTTCCGCAGCCAGAAACTTCTTAGATAAATGCGAGTTTAGAAATTATCTCAACACCGTACTACAGCTCTCCGAATTCGGAAATAAATACATCGACAAGTATGAAGTGTACCGGACCAAGAAAACCGCCCCGGAACAGTTTGCTGTTCACCTCAAACAAATGTACGCCCTGGTAATTTCACTGGCTTATTTGACTTTGCCGTTAATGCCCAGATCCTCAGCTGCAATTCTCTCAATCCTGGGCCTGGATCCTGCTGTAACCTGGCCTGATCCCAAAACCGAAGCGGAATCTCTTTCCCAACTGATCTCTCAGGCTAAAAATTCTGTTAAACCTCAACCCTTGTTTAAAAAACTTACTCCAGAGGACATTGAGGCATTTAAAGCGGCTCTAAATGCCAAACTTGGCTCGGCGTTATAAGCTTCAAAATACAGGCGAAAGAGGCTATAATTACTCAGTTGTATTCAGCAGTAGATTCTTCAATGCGGGTTCACTTGAAGCTACTGTGCAGACTTAACAACTCGGGGCGGTAGCTCAACGGTAGAGTAGCAGCCTTTTAAGCTGTTTGTTCTGGGTTCGAATCCCAGCCGCCTCACTATAGAAACTAGATATACCTGTTAGGTAGGTTAAAATAATGCTACCCCGAAGTTATGAAAACTAGATTATTTTTTATAATATTGACTTTGATTGTTGTTATTTTTGGTTTGTATTTGTTTAACAGAAGCTATGAAGGGGGGGTTTACCGTACTTGCATAGGAGTAAAGATTATTACTGAGGTGTATGAAAACCCTACAGATCCAGGAAAACTACAACAGAGTGCTTGTATAGGTATATATAAAGATTGATAGATTACCATAATTACAATCCAAATAGCCAAGCCCTCTCCGATACTCATTTGTCTTTAAATTGCTTTTGAGTAAGGGTTCGAGTCCCTCCCGACTCAACATAAAAACGTTTAAATCTTCTAAAGTGGTATTTACTCCGTTAAAACAAAACTTTGAAGGCTATCTACACTATAGGTTGCTTTTAACCAAACTTTCTATTAAAATGCGGAAATGTCAGAAAACACCGGTAAATTCGTTCCAATTGAATATGCCCAGAGTGATCAAGTGCGAACACGAGTTTCCCTACCGCAATACGTCAACAGTGAGGAGATTTACGTTAATCTTTATGGAATTGGTAAATTGTGTAGGTTAGGCGGTATTAGGCATTTGGACATCGTAGGTTTGGATGAAAATGAAACTTCCAAATCGGTGCCTCAGATTGTTGGTTTTTCCCAAAACGGTGAAGCATTAGCAGGAAAAGCGATAGTGAAAACTGTACCAGAAAGTTCTTCATCTTCCAGCTCTGAATCAAAACGTCACAAACCGCATTCATTTAGATGGGTAGATTCCACGATCGTAGTTAACACCAGCGAAATTAACCAGAGAATACAGAATGAAGATTATTACGAAAAAGGCGTTCGTAGTACCAAAGCCTGGTCAAATCACCTTAATAAAGCAGTTAAGAGTGGGATAACAAAAGAAGGTGTAAGACATTTATCTGTAGGATTAAGCCAACACAATTGGTTTATGTCAGCCATTCAATATGGAACAATGTCCTTTTTTGAACTTTCGAATAATCCATCTTTAGGAGGAATGGCTATTAGAATTTTAATTACCTCAGCAATAATAAATTTAGCAGATTTTGTTTTTGAAAATAGAAAATCTGAATTTAGAGCATCACTATTATATGGACCACAACTGGATAGAGCATTGCTTTTATACCTGTCTACACTAAGTAGCACTTTAGTAAAAAACAAAACATCGTAATCCGGTAAAAAAACGACTCGGCTCACTAATAACGATAAAAACTCTTGTCCGGTAAATTGCCTCCGTTAACTATTCAAAATTTTACCGACCTCTCCAGTTCAAAATAGTCCCTAACCGAGGAATATTCTGGTTTTTTTCATTTATTCTCTAGAAAAAACTTTCTTTCCGGGGTACACAGCTTGTCCGTTAAGCTGCTCTTCAATTCGTAGCAGTTGATTATATTTAGCCACTCTTTCCGATCTGGACATGGAACCTGTTTTTATCTGACCGGTGGACAATCCGACCACCAAATCCGCAATTGTCGTGTCCTCAGTTTCTCCGGATCGGTGAGAAATTATGGCATTAAAACCATTCTTTCTGGCCAGATCTACAGCTTCAATTGTTTCCGTCAGTGTTCCGATTTGGTTAAGCTTGATCAAAATTGCATTTGCCGCTTTTCTTTCTATTCCTGTCTGCAGTCTCTTAATATTGGTCACAAATAAATCATCGCCGACTAATTGAGTCGAATCTCCCAATATCTGTGTAAGATTTGTGTGGCCGTCCCAGTCATCCTGATCCAGACCGTCTTCTATAGAAACAATCGGGTATTTTTCTTTCCATTCTTTAAGCATTTGAATCATCTCTGCCGAAGAAAGGCGTTTATTTTCGCTTTTTAACTCATAACCTCCGTCATGGTAAAACTCACTGGCAGCCACATCCATGGCCACCGAAATATCCTCTCCGAATCTTAACCCCGATTCTTCAACTGCCTGTTTAATTATTTGAATCGGTTTTTCGTTCGATGCTAAGGCAGGGGCAAATCCGCCTTCATCTCCCACCGTAGTAACAAATCCCATACCGGCCAATACTTTTTTCAAAGACATAAAAACCTGAGCGGCCATTTCCATCGCCCTGGAAAAATTTTCCGCCCCGGTCGGAACGATCATATATTCCTGAAAATCCGAAGCATTACTGGCATGTCTGCCTCCGTTAAGCACATTCAGCATCGGAACCGGCATTAAATACTGCTGCGGTACGGTCGTCGACAATTTTCTGAAATAATTCCACAATTCGGTTTTTTCCGAAACAGCTATGGCTTTAGCGGCAGCCAGTGAAACCGAAAGTATCGCATTTGCCCCCAATCGGGATTTATTCTCGGTTCCGTCCAAATCCCGCATCTTCTGATCAATGGGGGATTGCGATGCTTCAATTCCGGCTAATGCTGAAAAGATTTCTCCGTTTACATTCCAAACTGCATTTTTGACTCCTTTACCCTCTAAACGCATTTTGTCCCCGTCTCTTAACTCCACCGCCTCATATTTCCCTGTCGAAGCTCCGGAAGGAACCGCCGCCCGGCCAAAACTGCCGTCGTCTAACCATAAATCCGTCTCAATCGTCGGATTACCCCGGGAATCAAATATTTCCCTGGCTGAAATTTTTGTGATCTTCGCCATGCTTAAATAATTAAATACTACTTAATAGTCATTTACAACTTTACTCTGACAACTTCTTCTTGACGCGGAATAATTCCGTGATTAAACTATGGCACATGAAGCAAAAAATTGGTTCGTACGTTGATACGGCCCTGTATACGCTGATTCTTCTGGTTGCAGGATTAACCCCATTAATCTTCACCAATCTCACCACTGACTTTTACGAAACTCCCAAACTTATCTTTTTAGTTGTCAGCACTATCCTGGCAATAGGTCTGTGGATTTTTTCCTGGGTGATTAAAGGAAAAATGGGAATAAACAAAACCCCCTTGGATATACCCCTGCTTCTGCTTCTGGCCACTGTTTTGATTTCCACCTACTTTTCCGTTTCCCGTTACCCGGCTATTTTTGGAAACCTGACCAGAATGCATGGCACAGCCATTTCCTACGTTGCCTATATTCTGCTGTTTTTTGTTTCGGTTTCCGTTCTTAAAACTCCGGCCAAGATAAAACAATTTATATATGTGCTTTTAGGCAGCGGAGTAGTTTTAGCCATAATCAGTCTGCTTTCTTACTTTAAGATTTTTCTCCCCTTAGATTTTTCCAGGTCAGTTAACTTCACTCCTGCCGGCTCATCTTTTTCCGCCGTTGCCGCCCTGTTGTTACTGCTTCCTTTCCCGCTGTTTTCCATAATTAAACAGAATAAATACCTTCCTACTGGTATTTCTTTGTTTATTTCCACTCTCTTTTCTCTTGTTATAGTTTTGTTGGGAAACATTCCCTCCTACATTATTTTAATGGCCGTTTATGTTCTGACTTTATTCATCGGCGAACCTGCTCAGGCCGCCAAAAAGTTGCCACTGCTTTTGATTCCTTTGGTCACCACAGTCCTGTCGCTTTTGCTTATTTATCTGCCTTTTTCCGGAAACGGTTTGCAGAAATTGTCTGCCAGTTTCCCTCGCGAAATTCAGCTTCCCGCCGGTGTCTCTTGGAAAATTACTGCTTCAGCTTTCCGTGACGCACCTTTCTTCGGGACCGGACCGGCTACTTACTTCTTCAACTTTTCCAACTACAAACCGGCCGAATTTAATTTACTGAAGTACTGGAATTTCTCATTTGACACTGCTCAAAATGAATTCTTCCAGATCCTGGGTACTTTGGGTCTGTTCGGCTTAGTTTCTCTGTTTTCCGCCATGTTCGTCGTCTTTAAATTAGTTCGTCGGGTTCTGTCTAAACCGGAAGGTGAATCAACCGACTTCAGTGTGATCATTTCGGCCCTGGCCATCAGCTCAATTCTGTCGCTTCTTATACTTTTCATTCATGTTTCTACCTTGGTTTCTACCGTCATTTCCCTGTCTATCCTGGCGGCTCTAATTATGTCCCAAAGCTCGATCAGAGAAAAAGTTTCCGAACTTTCCGTTGGCATCAAAGCTTCAACTGCCGATAATCATCAGACAGATTTACTGCCTCTGATTGTCTTCGTTGCTTTCGCCGTTCTGGCCGTTCCCACCCTGATCAAAACCTTTAACTACATCTCTGCTGATGTGTATCACCGCAAGGCCTTAGTAGAAGCCAGCAAGAGTGCCAATCAGACTTATCAATACCTCCAGAAGGCTGAAAGTCTGAACCCTTACGTAGATCTTTACCGGATTGATATGGCCCAGACCAACTTCGGTTTGGCTAATGCGATCGCCCTGCAAAAGGGTCCGACTCAGGCCAACCCCAAGGGCAGCCTGACCGATAGCGATAAGCAAACTATTCAGACCCTGCTTTCTCAGGCCATTACCGAAGGTCGTGTCAGTGTCGCCATTTCCCCCCTGTCAGCCAGAAATTGGGAATTATTGGGATCGATTTACCGGAATATGTCCGGCGTGGCAAATAATGCTTTAACCTTTTCTCTTGATGCCTACGGTCGGGCCATTCAGCGTGATCCGACTAATCCGGCCTTACGGGTAAATGTCGGTGGTATCTATTATTCGGCCAAAAATTATGCCATGGCAAACCGCTTCTTCAGCGACGCCATTAATCTTAAGCCGGATTATGTAAATGCTTACTACAACTTAGCCATTACCCTCAAAGACAGCGGTGATCTGGCTAACGCCAGGTTAATTGCCGAACAGGCAGTTTCTTTACTGCAGACCGACGTAAACAGTCAGGACTACAAAACCGCCAGCACCCTGCTGGAAGACCTGAAGGCTAAAATCGCTGCCAACACTAAAAACCAGCCTACAGCTCCTGCCGGCCAGCCAAATAGTGCTCTAGGTAATTCAAACATGCCGGATATCAACGTCCCGGATCTGAATAATCCGCCTGAACCCTCAACGCCGGCTGCCGTCAAAAATCCTGAGGTAACTTTGCCCACCGGAAACAATCAGTAATCCCGACTTTGTGGTAGGATTTGCATAACGTGGTAACCAGCTTTTTATTATGGATCTTAGTCTTTATTTGTCTGGCGTTTATTCCGTCGGGTAATCTTTTTCCTGAAGGGGTATCCTTCTACACCTTTTACCGTTATCTGATCGGGCAAATCGCAAACAACCTTGTCCTCACGGTAATTTTATTCGTAATTACTTCAGCGGTTCTGATTTTAAAGTCTGACTTTCAGAAACTCCCTTTAAAAGACCGAATTTATTCGGGCGTCTACCGCAACCTGCAGATACTGCTGATTTCCTTTCTCTCCTCAGGTTTAGCCATCTTCTTTATTGCCGTACTCGAATTAAATATTCTGGCTGTTATCTTTAACTTCAACTCGTCTTCCTTAGGTTTAGTCACCGACAGTCGGCAAATAGCCGGAAACATTTTAAAAAATAGTAGTCCGCCCCGGATTGTAGCAAGTGATCCAAACGGTCATGAGCTGATTAAGGCTGTAGCCGCGGCTTCCACCGGCCAGGACAACTATTACGGAAAAAATGTTATTCCGCTGATTCCGGATTTTTTGGTTTTAAAAATCCCGGACGGCAATTCCAGTCTGGCTATGATCGATGCTAATCTCATCGTCCGGCGGATTAACCCGGATGATTTAGCCGCAATCAGCCCGGCCCTGGCCTATAAACTTGTTCAGGAGCAATTTCCTAAAATTCCGGTTAAATCAACCGCTGTAGTCTCCATTTTATCTGACGAAAAATACCGGGAATTCAGACTGGCGGAAATGGACCGCAAATCTGCAAAAATCGCTTCTGAAGCAGCGGAATTAACTGAAGCAACAACCCAATTAACCGCAGATTTAAACACCCGGAACCGGTTACTTTCTCAATCGAAAACTCATCTGGAAAATATATATAACCAGCGGGAAACTGCCCACAGTCAATGTTTGGCCGCCGGTAGATACCTGAATGGAGTTTTCCAAAAAACCAATTCCGAAGCCGACTGTTTGGCCGAGTACAACTCCTGGGCTGATCGGGTCAAGTTGGCAATGGATGAAATCTCCAAAATCCAGCTGTCTATCGGTGCGGACGAAAATCAGCTTGCCCAAACGCATACCACGTTGAAATTTATTCAGGCCCAATCCAGCGTGCTCAAGGTTTTGGAAAATAATATCCCTAACGAATACGGCTCTTTCCAGCCGGAGGAATCTATCGGTATCGCCTTTGTACCTGACTCATCGCACCGAATCGCCGACTATTTTGGCACCTTAATTCATGAATATCTGCATTACGCCAGCTTTACCTCGGAAGACCGCATTTTATCCGATGCTTTCTTTGAGGAAGGTCTGACAGAATACTTTTCCCGGCAAATAATCGCCAGACATTTTGACGTTAAATCCAATATTGGTTACCCGGCCATCACCAAAATCATCAGTCAGTTAGCCAAACGCATTCCTGAATCCGAATTAGCCGAAATATATTTCACTAAAAACCAACCGCAGCTGGAAGCTGTTTTAGGTCGGGTTTACGGTGACGGCTTCTATAAACAAAACCGGCTCCTGTTCATTTCGCTGCAATACGCCACCCAGCCTGATCAAATCGTAAATTATGCCAATTTACTTATGGAAAAAATCGGCGGTCCGGCATTAAACTCCGCTGACGTCGGCAGCAGTGCTACTGATTTATAAGTCCGCTTTCTGTAGCTGATTCAAATATCGTCTCCGTTGGTATTGGTGTGGTGGTAGGCAAAGGCGTAGCTTCCGGCTCAGTTGTGGGGGTCGGCGTTACCTCGGTCGAATTCACCGGTGAGGTAGCATATTGGGTGGAAATTTCCGGAGCTACTCCTGCCGGGTTAATCTGTACTAATAACTCCGTCGCTGAATAAGCTACTCCGATGGGAACGGCCTTAGTCCCGACCGGTGCTTCCGCTGTTAATCCGGCTTCTGTCGAAAGATAATACATCTTCCCGATTTGCAGGTCCTTAAACCCGCTGGCTTTTCCGCCTACAACTATGGTTAGATGTTCCGCTGCGTTCACATCGGCCGCCGCCAGCCCGATAACCACATTCTTGGAGCCGTCGTCGGCCACCGCTTTCCTGACTTCGCCTGCGGCAGAAATGTATACGGCTTCACCCGCTTTTAAGGTTTCCCCGGCCACGGCATCAATAGTTACGGCCCCGGCTACATTCAGATTTCCGCCCACCTGCAGATCTCCGGAAATCTGCACATTTCCGTTTCTGTCAAAGATCATGGCTCCGTTAAATATGTCCAAAAACTTAGCCTGGGCAGAATCTTGCAGATACAAAGTTCCGTCAGCCAACTCGGATCCGATAGAATTTATCGAATTTCCGTCAATTACCAACTGATCATCTACCTGAATAGCCTTAGCAGAAATTGTGCCTGTCACTTCAATCGTCCCTGCAGTCAGCTCTCCTGACACACTGGCGCTGGAGAAAGTGAAGATATCAGCTACTGCTGCCGACTGCGTTGCTATCAGCTCCTCAGTCGGAGTCAGATCGGACAGTATTTGTTCCTGCTCTTTGTCATTGGCAAATATTTCCCCCATCTGTGTAATTAGCTCATCCATATTCGCCCGCATTCGTGACAGCAGTGCAGAGCTGGAAGCCGATTCGGATTCCACATCACTTATCCGCAAATCCAGATAATCGACTGCTTTTGCTAAATCGGCAGATTGTGATGCAATTTGGATTTCCAGACTGCCCACTCTCAGGTCAAGATCTGCAATCTTGGCCGAAGCTGAAGCCATCACGTCACCGATGGCAAACAGGGCATCAGCTAATGTTCCGCTTACCGTTGCGTCGCCGATCACCAGCCCTTCGGGCAGAGCGATCGAGGCTGAACTCACATTGGAAACTTTAATTCGACCGTCATTATCCAAAGACACGGCGGACAAAATTCCGTTTGGATCTGCGTAAGCCACATTTACAAACGCCAGCACCTTACCCAGACATACATTTGTAGCTTCCGGTGATACCACTTCATCGGTACAACTGAAATCTTCCAAAGCCTTGCCTAGCACCTGTCCGGCTTTAGTCGCCTTCATCGCCACTCCGGCTATAGACGAAGAAGTCAGATAATCACCTTTCTTAATCGGACCTGACTCAGTTGACACCTTTACCGGTACCCGTCCGGCTAAAGCTACCGGAACTGCCCGGCCGCCGGATAGTTGTGAATCCGGCTGAGATAATCTGAATCCGGGATTCTCAGAAAACACTCCTACCAGTCCGTTTTGATAAACCGCATCGGACTTTTTGACGAATCCTGTCTCATTCAAATCAATGGTTATCACGTCTCCGGCCTGCAGACTATCATCCCGGGTAGGATAATCTTCAGCCACGTCGTAAGCACCGGCTGAAGTGGATAATCCATGCGACAGAATAAATGTACCGGTAGTGGAAATACCGCCGTTATTAACTGCCTCTTGCTCAGCGGCAAAAGAGATTGAGGCTACATTGGGCAGTCCGGTTGACTCAGTTACTGCCGCATTGTCGGAAGCCGCTTGGAATTTAAGCGCATAAGACTGGCCTTCAAAATCCTTATACTTAAACGCTTCCATTCCGGCAGAAGTATCTCCGGCAAACTGGAACAACTCACTGTTGACGCTGGCCATCGGTCCTGCCGTATCCAATCCGGTGTTACCCCCGGTAATATACTGACCGGATCCCATATTTACCACCGTCCAGGTTGTCCCTCCGTCGTACCGGTTGGTAGAAACGTTGCCTGACCTGGACAAGCCTGAATACAGTCTTCCGTTGTAAACCATCAGTGAATCAACTGAGTTGACGCTGATCGCAGCAAAGTTACCTGCCATCATCCAGCCGGTTCCGTTATCGTAGCGGTAAACCTCAGCGGAATTTGATTTAGTTGTACCGACGTACAGCGCCCCGTTATAAGTGGCCATTGAAGGCACATCTACAATTGAGGTTGTACCTCCGGCCGCGATTCTGCCTGTGCCGCTGTTGATCATCGTCCAGGTTGTCCCGCCGTCATAGCGGTAAATTTCTGCTCCGTCTGAACCGCTGCCGCCGGTTCCGATATACAAAGTGTTGTTATAAACAGCCATGGAAGTAACTCCGTCAATGTTTGCGGTACCGCCGGAGGCAATTGTTCCGGCCGTGGTTTGCGACACCTTAGTCCAGGTAGTCCCGCCGTCGTAGCGGTAAACTTCTGTCCCGTTTGATTCATAAGTACCGGCGTACAGGTTTCCGTTCCAGACCGCCATTGAGTTAACTCCGTCAATGTTTGCGGTACCGCCGGAGGCAACTGTTCCGGCCGTGGTTTGCGACACCTTAGTCCAGGTAGTCCCGCCGTCGTAGCGGTAAATTTCCGCCAGGTTGCCTTCGCGGGTACCGGCGTACAGGTATCCGTTATAAACCACTAATGATTTCACCCTGTCGATACTGGCCGTACCTCCGGCCGCTATCGTTCCGGCCGTAGCTTGTGATACTTTGGTCCAGGTCGTACCTCCGGAGTATTTATATATCTCAGCCGCGTTCGACTTATTCGTTCCGACATAAATCGTCCCGTTGTAAACTGCGGCTGAATCAATTGCCAGTATTCCTGTGGTCCCGCCGGAAATCAGCGTTCCCGGAGTGGTAGGAGAAGCCTTAAGCCAGGAAGTAGTTGTTGCGTCTGAATCAGCTACTTTTCCGATCAGCACGTTGCCGCCTTCAATACTTAGCTTTTCGGTCGGTGTAGTAGTCCCTATTCCCACATACGAACCGCTGTTGTTGTCCACCACTAATGCGCCGTTGTTTACGTCAAAGTAACCGACAGGGTTGCTGCTGTTTACTCCTACCGCTCCGTCTGAAGTCAGCACCAATCTGTCGGTCATGGTATTGGCTACAGCCGAAGACCCTCCGCCGAACGGTTGTAAGGCTACGGCTGATGAAGCCCAATCGACCGAAGTTGAAGCTGACCAGCTCATTACTACCGAAGCTGCTCCGATTTCTGAAGACATGTTAGCTGAATTCGCGTTCGAATCCTGACCGGTAGTGCCGAAATAAGCCGATTGGTTAGCCCCAGGAGTCCAGGTGGCTGTGGTAGAAGTAATTCCGACTGTATCAACCACTACTTCTCCTGCTGCTGACGAAACGGTCGCCCCTGTGTATGTGGCAGAACCTGTCTGGCTGCTGCCGGAATTATTACCCAAGCTGGAACTGACTCCGTAATATGAAGCAGCCGTCCCGGCAATATTTGTTACTGCAGCCGTTTGGACTGTAATAGCATTTGTTCCCACATCCGGATTAGCCAGGTAAAACAAAGTGGATCTGACTGTGCTGGTTCCGTTAATATCACTTCTGACTTGGGTCATTGTCTGATTGCCGTATTGCACTGATGACACGGTTGTGTTTCCGGTTACCACACCGACTAAAAGCATTCTGTTGGGTTGATCGGCTACGGTATGCGACCAGGAAATCGACGTTAAAGTCGAAGTCCCTGTGCCTGAGGATGAAGTCGAGTCAACTGTCACTGTCTGTCCTCCGGCAGCTGTCTGGAACCGAATATCCCCGGATCCGCCTGTTCCGGTTCCGTTTGAAGCCTGAAATACCAGATCATCGCCGCTCTGGTCAGTACCGGAAGCCGCTACTCCCTGAATGGTTGTGTCCGTTCCGTCCTGGACTCCGAAAATAACCGTGTTTCCGGCCACATGCAACATCGCTTCCGGAGTGGTGGTTCCGATTCCCACATAACCGTTTTCCACAATCAGGCCGTAATTGTTGGTCGCTCCCGAAGCCGAGAAATAGCCGCCCACGTTAGTTGTTCCGGCACCCGTATTGGTTGTGTACACCCCGTAATCGGTTCCCGCCGTAGCTCCGGTCTGGCTGAATTTGGCAGTCGCATTTCCCCCTCCGACAGCGGACGAAGACACACTCAAACCCGATCCGGTTACTCCGGTAGTTCCGGTTAGGGCGATATCTACCAAATTACCGGTAAAGTTGTTAGCCGACGACAAATACTTCACTGCATTGCCGGATGTCAGTGAATCCGCCGTAATTGTCATTGCCGAACCCGTAGTGCCGGTATAAGTTTGAGCGTATACGCCGGTACCGGAAGCCAGCGTCAGGTCTACTCCGGCAGACAAAGTGGTGTCGCCGTTCAAAGTTAAAGCACCGGTTCCGGTAGTAATTGCTGCATTGTTGGTGGTATTTAATCCGAGCGTCCCGGTTCCGCTCATGTCGATGACAAAATTATTTCCAGCCAGGTCGAGCAAAGTTCCGTCAATTTCCGCATTTCCGCCTACTGTCAAAAGTCCGGTACCGGTAGTAATCGGATGATTGGTTGTGGTATTTAATCCGAGCGTCCCGGTTCCGGTGTGGTCAATCACCGCATTCGTTCCGGTCAGGTTAATTGCAGTTGAGGCCAGAGTTGTGGTTGAGCCTAAAACACTCAGGTTGTTGTTTACCGTGGTAGTTCCGCTTGAGGCCCCCACAGCCACTGCTGTAGCCGCACCGCCGATATTTAAGGTCGTCGCCGTGGTGTTAACCAAATTAAAGGTGGATTGACTGGTCAGTAAATCTCCGCCGTTAATGGATACATCGCCGGTAGTAGTTACTGTTCCTGAGCCTAAGAAACTGAAAGATGGGTTTGTCGTCGCATTTCCGAAGCTCACATTTTCTGCTCCGTCTGTAGTTGCCACATTGATGTAGTTGTTGCTGCCCTGTTGGATATCCAAAGCATTGGCTGTATTGTCAGCTAAATTAGCCGTAATTCCGTTGCCAACTCCGTTAGCCGTCAGAGAAATAGTGGTTCCTGACAGGGCAATCGCATCTCCGCCGTCTCCGATATTGGCCGGGCCGTTAGCCGTTAACGTTCCGCCGTTGGCTATGGTTAGGGAATTATTTACCGTGGTAGTTCCGGAACTGGCTCCTAATGAGATGGCCGTGGCGGCGTTGCCGATATTTAAGGTTGTGGCCGTGGTATTAAACAGATTGGCTGTTGATTTAGCCGAAATCAAATCAGCGGTCAGAGCCCCGTCTATAGTCAATCCGCTGTTAGCCGACACTGCTCCGGTTAAGGTTGAAATTCCGTCAACCGTCAAGGTTCCGTTGGTGGAAATGTTCCCGGTCGAGGCAATAGTTGCTCCGGTTCCGCTGACTGTATATCCGCCGCCGACGTTCAGAGTGTCAAATCCGGCAGTCGCAGAAGTGGCATTAAAGGCTGTGGCATTAGACAGGGTTACAGTTTGATTTCTGATTGTCATTGTTCCGGAATTGTTCGCCCCCAGCGTCAGATTGGTAGCGGCTCCGAACGCATTCACCGTCGTGGCTGTAGTATCCAATAGATTAAACGTACTCTGATTAGTCGTCAGATCACCGCCCCGGATCAGTACATCTCCGTCCGTGGACATATCTCCGGTGCTGCCGGTTATAGAATAATGAGTACCCGAAACATTTCCTGTTCCCAAAGATAGGGCCGTTGTGATATCTGTATCTGACAGGTCAATCCCTGTCGAAATAGTTCCACCTCCGGACGATTGAATCTTTAACCCGGTTGAAATCGTCAAATCGGTATCCAGATTATCAATCAGGACTATCTGGGAAGGAGCATTTGTATCTGCTCCGTCAGCTACCACAAAAGCGCTGTATCCGGTTGAACCGTTCTGAGTAGTTACCAGGAAATTGGCGTCACTGGAAGTATTAGCCAGATTGAAGGCAATATTTCGGTTATCAGTAGTGGTAATGGAATTTCCGTTTTCGTACGCCTTTTGTAAAGACAAATCAGCCGTAGCGTCACACTTCACCATATTGTTTGAAGAATCCACACACAGTGCAGATCCGGATACGGTCTGCAACCCTGACAAAACCACCGTGGAATCTGCATCCAGATTAAAGGTCACATCATTTGTGGAATCCGGTGAGAAAACAGCTGGCCCGTTAGCCGTCAGAGTTCTCCCGGCCGCAACTGTCAAAGCTCCGTTAACCGTAGTTGTTCCGGCAGCAGTTCCCAGTGTCAAAGTTGTCGCTGCTCCGCCGATGGATAAATTCGTCACATTCGTATTAAACAAGGTGGCATTCGCCGTCGTAGAAGTAATGTCTGCCACCGATGTCCCGTTAACGGCCAGGTCTCCGCTGGCGGTAACGTTTCCGGTCAAAGTCGAAATTCCGTCTACTGTTAAGGTGCCGTTGGCCTGGATATTTCCGGCATTAGAAATGGAAACTCCGGTTGATCCGTAACCGCCGCCGATGGAAGCGGAATCAATTGTCAAAGCTGCGGCAGCCGCAGAGATAGTTGTCGCATTGGATAAAGACAAACTTTGATTTCTGATTGTTGCCGTTCCGGTTGTGGCTCCCAAAGTCAAAGTAGTTGCGGCTCCGCCAATCGAAAGATTGGTTGCATTAGAGTTGAATACCGTAGCTGCGGAGTTAGTTGTGGTAATGTCACCGCCGTTAACTGCCACATCTCCTGCCGTGGTAATCGCACCGGTTCCGCCGGTGATGGAAAAGTTTGTAGCCGAAACATCGTTTGCACCCAGCGACAGGGCGTTAACAATTTCCGCGTCAGAAAGATCGATTCCGTTCGTGATGGCGCCGCCGCCCGATGACTGAACCGTTAAGGCTGCGGGAAGGGTTAAATCAGCATCTTTATTATCGATTAATACTAATTGGGCCGGAGCGTTGGCACCGGCTCCGTCTGCCAGCGCAAACGCCGTATATCCTGTAGCGCCGGTTGCAGTCGTAATTGAGAACAACGAATCAGTAGTGGTATCGGATAAGGTGAAGGCGATGTCTCGCGCATCAGTAGTAGTAATTGTATTGCCGTTAACATAAGCGGCCTGTAATCCTGAGGTCGAGGAATCGCACTTCACGATATTATTTGAACTGTCGATACACACAGTCGTTCCGGTTGCGGTTTCCAGTCCGCTGATGACTAGGGTCGAGTCCGTATCCAGCGCCATCGAAATATCGTTAGTCGAGTCCGGGGTAAATGTTGCGGCCCCGTTAGCCGTTAACGTTCTCCCTGTAGCTACGGTCAAAGCGTTATTGACGGTTGTAGTACCGCTCGCAGCCCCCAAAGAAAGAGTTGTAGCTGCTCCGCCGATATTTAAGGTGGTCGCGTTGGTATTAAACAATGTGGCGGTAGAAGCAGTGGTAGTTAAATCTCCGCCGTTAACTGCTACATCTGCTGTGGCCGTAACATTTCCGGTCAAAGTAGACGTCCCGTCAACCGTCAGGGTTCCGTTAGCTTGAATGTTTCCGGCGTTTGAGATTGATACGCCTGTTGATCCGTATCCTCCCCCGACGGAAGCTGAATCAATTGTCAGTGCCGCAGTTCCGGCCGCAATCGAGGTCGCATTTGGCAAAGACAATGTCTGATTTCTAATTGCAGTCGTTCCGGTCGTTGCTCCCAGGGAAATATTTGTCGCCGCCTGAGCAAAATTCAAAGTTGTCACGGTACCTGCCAATAAATTAAACGTCGTTTGATCGGTGGTTAAATCTCCGCCCTTTATTTGCAAATCACCGTCTGTAGAAATATCCCCGCTTGAACCGGTTAAGGTAAAGTGGGTTCCCGACAAATCATTTTCTCCCAGAGCAATTGCCGTAGCAATATCGGCATCAGTCAAATCGATTCCGGTTGTAATTGCTCCGCCGGAAGATTGAATTTTCAAACCGGAAGCCAGTGTTCCGTCTGTATCTTGATTTTCAATCAACACTAATTGTGCAGGATAGAAATTATCATTTCCGTCGGCTCTGGCAAATGTTGAATAACCGGTTGAATCAACCGCTGATGTCACAGTGAAATTAGCATCAGTTGTGGTATTGGCTAAAGTGAAAGCAATATCTCTTGAATCAGTCGTGGTAATGGTGTTTCCGTTATTGTAAGCAAATTGCAGTCCCAGACCGGACGAATCACATCTCACCAGATTGTTGGAACTATCAACACATAAACTGGTTCCGGTACTGGTCTGAAGCCCTGACAGAACTACGGTCGAATCCGCATCGGTATTAAAGGTAATATCGTTAGTCGAATCAGGATTAAACGTGCTGGCGCCGTTGGCTGTGAATGTTCTGCCGGCTGCTACTGATAAAGCTCCGTTAATAGTGGTCGTACCGGCTGCAGCCCCGACAGAAACAGTTGTCGCGGCTCCGCCGATGGATAGATTAGTCACATTGGAATTAAATAAAGTAGCTGTAGCCGTAGTCGAAGTAATATCGGCAGATCCTGCGCCGTTAACTGCCAAATCCGCGGAAGCTGTGACATTTCCGGTTAAAGTCGAAATTCCGTCTACCGTTAAGGTGCCGTTGGCCTGGATATTTCCGGCATTAGAAATGGAGACTCCGGTGGATCCGTAGCCGCCGCCGATATTGGCCGAGTCCACTGCCAACACCGCGCTAGCTGCATTGATGGCCGTTGCGTTTGGCAGCGAAAGCGTGCCGTTATTTATAGTGGCGGTCCCTGAACTTGCACCCATAGTCAAAGTTGTGGCCGCACCGCCGATATTTAAGGTTGTAGCAGTCGAATTTATCAGGTTAAAGCTGGACTGAGTCGTAGTTATGTCTCCGCCGTTAATTGCTGCATCACCGGAAGTGGTAATTAATCCTGAAGCGCCTGCAATTGACCAATTTGTACCTGACAGATCATTTTCACCGGCAGATAAAGCGGTAGCTATTTCCGCATCGGATAAATCTAAAGCTGTAGTTATACCACCGGCTTCAGACTGAACCTTCAGGGCTGTCGGTAAAGCGGCATCTTCGTCCAGATTTTCTAAAAGTATTAATTGAGCCGGATCAGCAGCTCCAGAACCGTTTGCTCTCTGAAACGCGGTGTATCCGGTCGCCCCGGTCGCTGTTGTCACGGTAAAGTTGGCATCCGAAGCTGTGTCATCGAGAGTAAATGCGATATTTCTGCCTGTGGTAGTGGTAATTGTATTTCCAACGTTATACGCAGCTTGTAATCCGGCTGAAGAAGAATCACACAAAACCACATTATTGGAAGCATCACGACAAAGCTGTGAACCTGTACCGCTGGTCAGTCCGGTAATAATTAAGTTGGAGTCGGCATCGGTATTAAAGGTAATGTCGTTAGTTGAGTCCGGATTGAAAGTAGCGGTTGAATTAGCTGTTAATGCTCCGCTGACGGTTAGTGCGCTGTTAACGGTGGAAGTTCCGCCGGTA